>VFQQ010001344.1_pt1 | contig 35223 bp, 57 predicted proteins | sample 3512341 | NCBI WGS metagenome assembly VFQQ01 (sample SAMN10412373, study PRJNA504923) | tailings metagenome | isolation source: Relicate 2 Philex TSF1 revegetated site | place: Philippines: Tuba, Benguet | collected 2017-08-29 | reverse complement strand
GTGAGTTGCGTTTAGGTGAAGCGGGTTGCTGTGGTGCTCTATGCTGGAATGTTTGGCAGCTCCCTGGCTTGCTGGCCTGCTTGCTCTGCCTGCTCTGCACTTTGGGCATGCAGGCGAACACACTCTTGACTGTCCCCACCGCCCTGCCCATCATGCAGCCCAACGTCACCAACGAGGACCTGGCCGCGCTGTGCAATGAGCTGTCCACCAGTGACCCCCAGTCGCGCTTCAACGGCCTGTGCCTCACCGACGAGACAACTGCCACCGCTCAGGCAAGACGTGGTTTGGCTTGCAGCCTCCTCGCCATACATTGCGGCTGCTGGTATGACTGGTTGGGTGGGTGGCCTTGCGCATATCGCTCTGCTGCACTCGCAGGTCGCTGCGTCACACTGACTCTGCTGCACCTCGCTGCCCTTCATCCCACGCAGGCTGTCGACGACCCTGCTGCGCCTGTTGCCTTTCCGTTCCAGACTGTGGCGGTGGAGAGCCAGGTGAGCAGTTGATGCTCCCTTGCTGCTGAAGGGAGCCTGCATGCGCAGTAAGGCTTGGCATCGCTGCCGCCGCCCAACGACAGCCGGCCACATGCTGATCACCTTCCTTCCCCTGCTCGCCTGCATGCAGGCCGACCTGCTGGCCATGCGCAAGTCGCTGGGCGACAAGGTGGCCTACTTTGAGCGCGACGGCTCGGCCAACGTTGACAATGTCCCCCCCCTCACCATTGAGCTGCCTGACACCATGGCCACCATTGACGCTGCGGCACCCTGGGGGTGAGGTGCCTGCCTGGCTGGGTGTGGGGGGGAGACGGTCACGCAGGCGTGGATGCAGTGCTGCTCAGGCTCCTGCTATGTCAACTGATGCACTGCATGCATCATGTTGTCATTGCAGGCTGGACCGTATCGACCAGCTGAACCTCCCTCTGGATGGCTCCTACAGTCCTGGCCAGCTCGACGGCTCCGGCGTGTGAGCCACACGGGGGGTTTTAAGAGGGCACCTGGCGGCGGTGGGCATGTGATTGTGACGAGCGGCTTGCCTGCTCCCCCCCTGCTGACCTTGTGCCCGCTCCATGCAGGCACATCTACGTGCTGGACACCGGCCTGCGCACGTGAGCTGGTGGGGTTTGCTGGTGGTTGAAGCTGCATGCAGCGCCCAGCAGGGACAGGTGCCGTGCAAATCATGCACGTGCTGGCATGCACATGCCTCATCCTCGCTGTCCTCGTCCTGGTGCTTGCAGCACCCACCAGGAGTTTGTTGGTCGCATCGGCGAGTCTGTCAGCCTGACGTCCGGCGCCGTGGTGGCTTCTGTCGACGCCAGGTGTGGGAGCGCGCTTATCTTGGGCAACCAGCTGCCTGCTGCTGTGCTGCTTTCCACTTTCGGCTGCGGCAACCTCAACGCACATCACCTCAGCACAATGCCCTTCCCTGCTGCCCTTCCCTGCAGCCCCGTGGAGGCCAAGGCCACCGTGGACAACTCCGACTGCCTGCCTGACGACCTGAACTGCATGAAGGCCACCATTGGCACCGCTGACGAGCCCAGTGACGCTGCTGTGGAGGCGGTGGCCGTCTGGGATGGCCATGTGAGCTGCTGGGTGGGGCGGTTTGATTGTGGCATGCGGGTTTAGGCCTGTATCGTTTTGCTGCAGCTGTTGCGCTGCTAACCCAGCCTCCAACCCGCCACTCTCCCAATGCAGGGCCACGGCACGCACGTGTCCGGCATTTGCGCAGGCTCCAGCTATGGCGTGGCTAAGAAGGTGAGTCAGGGCGGCGGGGGATGGGCATGCAGGTGGCACGCACGTGGGGCAGACCAGACCAGGGGCCTCAGCGTGCATCTCACACACTGTGGCCTGCCCACCCTTGCGTTCCCGTGTGCAGGCGATCATCCACGCCGTCAAGACCATGGGCGATGACGGCTCCGGCTCCTACTCCAACATCATTGCAGGTCATTTCGGCGGCTGCTGTGCCGAAGAGGTCTGTGCGCCATGTATGGTGCTGGCTTACATGCCTCTGGCCTGACTTCCTTGCCCCTGATGCCTCCACCTTGCAGGCATGAACTGGGTGGCGCAGCACGTGAAGAAGAACGGCTGGCGCGGCGTGGTCAACATGAGCCTGGGCGGGTGCGTGGGCGGCAGTTGGCTGGGCGGCAAAGCTATAAACGACACATCATTGACCGGTTGCTCACCCCTTGCAATCTCCGACCCCTCCTCGCAGCCCGCGCTCCACTGCGCTGAATGATGCTGCCCAGCAGCTCATCAATGCGGGCATCCCAGTCGTAACTTCGGCCGGCAACAAGTACGGCGCCGACGCGTGCACGCAGAGCCCCGCCAGCAACCTGCAGTCCATCGCCGTCGCCTCCTCTGACCAGGTGCGCTCTGCCCGGCTGATGGCTTGCCTTTTGCTGGGGCCAAGGCAGTACTGATCCAATATGCTGCAATGCGCTCATACAGCCGGCACCCGCCCGCTGCCCGCCGCCCACCCAGCAGAAGGACGCCCTGTCCTCCTTCTCCAATGTCGGGTCGTGCGTGGATATTGTGGGCCCTGGCTCCTCCATCACCTCTGCCGGCATCGCTTCCGATTCTGCCTCAGCGATAATGAGCGGCACGTCCATGGCCTCGCCCCACGCCGCCGGTGTGGCTGCGCTGGTGCTCCAGGTGCGTCAGGCAGGCTGAGGTTGAAGGATTGGTCGGCAGTTTGGTGACTCCACCTCACAGCCCAGAGAATCGCTTTCACACACCCTGCCGTCGTCGCCCCACCCGCTGCTGCAGGCGTACCCACGCGCAACCGTGGCCGATGTGGCGCGCATCATCACCCAGGCGGCTGCCCCCGTCACCTTCTCCTCCAGCGTGCCCAAGCTGCTGCTCCAGGCCAGCCAGTCGCGCCTCGCCCCCGGCTGGCAGCCCGCGTCCGCCACCCCTGCCTCCCCGTCTCCCTCGCCCTCTCCCTCGCCCGCCGTCACCTCCGCGTCTGTCCCGGCCTCTCCGTCCTTGGGGTTTGGGCTGGGTGCCAGCAAGCTGGCGCCAGGCTTCTCGTGACCAGCTCGTCCCCTTGTGGTGGCGATGCCTCGACGGGCAGCGGCAGCAGCACGAGCGGCGCGCTGCAAAGCGCCCGAGTGCGGCTGCTCTGCCCCCTGCTGACTGTCTGTCTTGCTGCCCTCCCAGCACTGCTGTTCTTATGAAGCTGAACATGTATTCAATATTTTTTTAAATTGTGAAGCTGATTTCAGGCGCATGATGAAGGCCGTGCTGGCGTCCACATTCTGGGGGTCGGCGGACTGCACGCTGAAGGCGTCGCCCTCGTACAGCGGCACCAGCTGGGCCTGCACGCGGGGAGTGCTGGCAGCAGCAGCAGCGGTTGGGCAGCGCTGTAATGTGTGCACCCCTCAAGCAGCCATGCAGCTGCTTCCTGCAACCTAAGCCCCACCAAGCCCACCTGCGGCGCCGTCACGTTGGGGCGGTTGGAGCACAGCTTGCCAACGCAGGGGAAGGGCGCCCGCGGGTCGGCGGCGGCGGTGGTGGAGAAGGAGAAGCTGTCGGAGGAGTAGAGGAAGGCGGTGTCCATCTGCAGCGTGAAGCCGGTGCCTGCGGGGGTGGATGGGCGTGGGTGGGAGGAGAAGGGGCGGTTGACAGACTGACGCGCTGCGCATGTAGCAGGCTGCCATCGCCGCTCATGCACCGCCCCTCTGTTGGCCTCTCCCCAGCTGGCACATGCGCCCTCACCCGACTTGTCCAGGATGGAGATCTTGTTCCACATGGACGGCACGCCGGTGAGCTTGGTGCCCGTGGCGTCGCTCAGCTTCACAAAGTTGATCTACGAGGGGCAGAGGGTGGAGGGGAGGGGAGGAGAGGGGTGTGGGTACGGGGCAGGGGGAAGAAGCAGGTGAAGCGCAGCAGTCGCTCCAGTCATGCTCCATCACAATGCGCAGCACCCACCACAAAGGGTACCCACCAGCCCACCCACCGCCCACCTGCACGTGGTACCAGCCGTCGTCGGTGGGGCCGGCCAGCACCTTGGCGTCGCCCTTGGCGGCGCCGTCCAGGGTGAGCCAGCGCGACTGGCGGCGGTTGAGCGTGTCCTCCAGGTACACTGCGCCGTTGAACAGCACGGAGCCCTTGATCCAGGCGTCCAGCACGCTGCGGGGGGAGGGACAGGGGATGCGTCGGATCATGTTGACATCAGGGCTACCGCAACAGGAGCCGGTGCCATCCCGCCTGGCGGCGCCGCCCCCTCCCCCAGCGATTTTCGCGCGGTGCACCGTCTACCAGCGACTCTCGCGAGTTTTTGACCTCAATTGGCGTGCGACTCGGTCGTGTTCGCATAAGGATGGGCCGCCGCGACTTGGCCGCTTGTCTACTGGTGGCGCTGGCCGCCGCCAGCAGCCTATGCGCATCCTCTCAGGTGCGGTCGCGCTGGGAAGAGAGCAGCCAGACTGCCTGCGGGGGAACTCAGCTTGCCCACTTGGGGTCGCCCCCAAGTGGCCGGCCGAGCCTTCCCGGTACAACCAGTGAGCTGTGTGGAGCCGGAATGTATGTGTGCATGCAGCGGTTGTGCGCCGGCACGCTAGGAGGAGGCCGCGGCCACCGCCTGCCGCTGCCGCCGCTGTTGGTCCAGCCTTGCACGCAAGTCCTCCTCCCTCCCTGCCGCAGCCGCTGGCTTGCCCACAGCTCGACCTGAATGCCACCGACTGCGCACCCGCACTGCCCGACAGCCTGACCGCCCCAGTGGTGAGCTGAGACATGCGGGTTGACATGCATGTCCCACTTGCTTCCCTGCTTGCCTGCTGCCAACATATGAGGCGGCACGCCAAATCCAAGTGCCTGCCAACCCTACCAAGCGCCTTCCTGGCCATCCTCTTCGTCCAGGGATCCGTGGTGGCAGACATCCTGCTGGCCAACGGCACGCAGATTTGGAAGTGCACTGGCGGCAAGTGGAAGTTTTATGATGCGTTCCACACGCTTCTGCGCCCGCTGCCCGACGGCAGCGAGGAGCTGGCAGGTGCGCTGTGCTCGCTGTGCGCTGTGCTGTGCACGACCACATTTATGGCTGCTGACGTGTGCTGGCGCGTTGCAATGCAGCAATAAAAACATGGCACAATGCTTCAGCTTGCGGCCACTGCCATGGGATGGCTGCTGACCGCCCGCCGCCACTCACAAAGTAGCCCCTGCCCCGCCCTTCTCCTCCCCCTCACCAGGCTACTTCAACGTGAAGGACCCCGACGGTCCCCGCCCCATGCCTACCATGACGTTCACCGACCCCACCAACACCACCGTGCTGGGCTCTGTGGGGCTGGACCGCTCAAGTGCCGTGGAGTTCAGCCCCGGCAATGGCGTGGACGGCCCATGGCGAGTGTAATACATGCTGGTTGACGATGGGATGCGCAGCAGTGCCTTGATGCGGCCCACCAACTACACAACAAGGCATGCCGTTGCTCTGACAGGAGCCCCACAGCCCTGCGCTGCATGGAACCAACCACCGCCGCTCGCTTCCTCTACGATTTCTGTCTGAAGGTACCGCCGCCAGCTGGTGGACCAGACTGGAGATGCCTACTGCAACCTGGCATTTGCCGTGCGCTCTGAGACGCGTGGAGGCGCCCCCGATGCCAGCTGCAGCGAGGAGGGCGCAACCGACCCGGTGCGCGCATGTGCTGTCGGGCCGATGTGCTGCTGCTCACGGGGTGGTGGCGTGGGCTCATGCGGGCGCAACATTTTTGCAGCTTGTCGGGCAGCTGATGTCGCTACTGCCCAGGTGTTTGTGCCGCTGTAACCTCTTCTGTCCTTCTCCTGGCAATGCGTGCTGCAGATCACGTACGAAGCCAAGTATTCGCTGTTTGTGTGCGCCTGATGGCTGCGGGCGGCTTGGGCAAGCAGCCTCGGCCTCAGCATGCGCCAGCCAGTTCGTTTATTGAGCAAACCCTGGCACGAGCGGATGAAGTGTTTGGCCTTTCAATTGTCTGCTGGCCCCCAGCCACGCTCACGCTCGTTTCTTTTGCAATACTGACGAGGAGGGCGGCAGGCACGTTACGGGCGACACCCCCTGATAACTGAGCTCAATTGCTTTTGATTACCGGTGAAACTTGCCTACTAGCCGGAGCCCAGCAATGGCACAGTCGGCGGTACCCTCCCTCGGATGTGAGAATGCAAAGGCAGGGGGCGGCTTCCGCTCGAGGTGACGTCGGCCAGCCGCCAGCGCGTCTGCTGGCCAATCAACTTCGCGGCTGACGCGGGCTGCTGGATTCAATTCTTGCCCCCTTGCCTCTGTGATCAACGGCAGTCAGAGGGGCGGGGGGAGCAGGGGCTATGGAGCGCCGGAGGCTCCTGCTCGTCGGGCTGGTGGTAGCGGCGGTCGTAGCTGTGGTGGTGCTCGTGGTTGCACTGGCAGGTGAGTACCTGCCGGGTCGGCTTGCAAGTGTTCGAACACGCGGGACGCGGACCTGCTGCCCTCTGTCTCTACGCCTGCCGCCCTGCAGCAGCGCTGACCTGACTGTGCTCGGTGTACTGCGCAGGAGTCGCTCTGAACAAGCCCGGCCCGTCTGGCAGCAACGAGAAGCCGCCGCCGCTGCCGCCGCTCACGGGCCCGCTGCCGCAAGGCCGCGGCCTCGACTGGAGCCGTGCCGGCTACCGCGGTGCGTTTAGGCACAGTCAAATGCTTTGGCGTGGCACGGAGCTAGCTGTAGCTGGGCTGGAGCAAGGCATGGACAATCACCGACGCTGCAGAGCTTAATGCAAGCTGCCCCCGCCTGCCGGCTCTGCCTGTACCGCTCGCAGAGGGGCTGGAGGCGCCGCCGTCCCCGCCCGTCAAATACAACGTGCTGGACTTCGGCGCCAAGGGGGACAATGTCACGGACGACACTGCCGCGCTAGAGGTGCGGCCCGCAGCTGCCTGCACATTTGGCTTGCTCACCGCATTGCGCACGCACTTCCTTTTGCGGTGCGTAGTGGCTGGCCTTCTTGCGCTTGCCCCAGCACCATCTGCCTTGCCTGCCGCTTGGCTGCAGGCGGCCATCGAGGCTGCCAACTCCGAGCCAGGAGTGGTGTTCCTGCCGCCGGGCGTGTACCGCCTCACACGGCCGCTGCGAGTCACCAGCTCATCCGTCGTGATTCGAGGGGCAGGGGTGAGCTGCTGTGGTTCGCTTCATTTTGCTGACTCTTGCCCGTCGTGAGCTGCTTGTGTCTGCAAGGCTTCGGCTCGAAAGGCAGCTGTGCTCGTCAGTAGTACTGGCGAGCGGCAGCAGCCCAGGAGCAGGCTGCCAACCCGCTGGCTGCATCAAATTGTTGCGCAGCCGCTGCCCCCGACTGCTGCTTGCACCTTTGCATGGCTCCCTTGCAGGAAGGCAGCACGGTTATCTTCGTGCCGCTGGCCTTGTCGGATGTTTTCCCGGGCACCTGGCGCACCAATGCAGACGGTGCGACATCTGCATGCCGGATGGATGGTTGCTGTGCAACCCAGGGGCAGGGTTGCTGGCTCAGAGGCGCCATTCACTGCATTGCGTGCAGTGCTGTTGGCGCATGTGGCATGCTGTGCGCATGCCCTGCTGTGCCACTCAGCGCCTGCCGCTGCATGCCACTGGGCTGCCTGCAGGCTCGGTGTCGACGCAGTGGATCTACACCGGAGGCTTCCTCACCTTCATGTGAGGCGCCTGAATTGTTGAGCTGTCGTTGTTTGAGGCGCGCTGAAACGTTCAGCTGCCTGAGTTTGAGGCGCCTGAAACTTCCAGCTGCCCATGCTGCAGACACAGCAGCTGGTGCAGCCGTTTTGTGTGGGAGGTGGTCTGTGCACGTAGGCGCAACACATACAGCTCACACAAATGTTGCTCCTGACTTGTGGCTGCTCCTGTTGCCTGTGCTGCAGCGGGGAGCAGCGGCGCAGCCACACTCCGTCCACCCGGCTGGCCAAAGTGACGGGGGCGGTGGAACAAGGGGACACGATCCTGCCGGTGAGCTGCCTGAACTGGCGCTGGCATGCCTGGGGATCACAGCTCTAGCTTGCACTTGCATGCGGACCACACTGGATGGTGAGGGCCCTTCGAGCACTGCTGGTAATCCACCGCTGCTGCCGAGGTCGCCTGGGCACGGCGGTACAGCGCAGCACATGCTGAGTGGGCATCCACTTGCTGTACCTCCTCCCTGCCTGTCATAGGTGGACAAGCCCCGCAACTTTGAGATGGGGCAGTGGGTGCACATCTTCATCAATGATGCCTCCACAGGTGAGGCCGCGGGCTGCCAGTGCAAGGGCTGCAGGCAAGCGTGCCTTCCAGGAGGGCTGGCAGGCTGGCAAAACTGCCACAGCATTACAGCATAGCAGGCTGGGGCCACGTGGCTGGCCCCTGTCATTGCCTTCTCACTGCTGGTGCACATGTGTCATTGTTTGCACTTCTCCCGCCTCTGCAGACAAGGCTGGATCCTATGAGGAGGATGGTGAGGGCGGCAGCATCACCACTTTTGCCACGCGCCGCCGCCGGCTGGCGGCAGCGGCCAACGGCACCATTGCTGCCTGGATCTATGGCGATAACCTGGCAGACAGCGGGACTGGCACGGTGCTGAACAAGGACGAAGTGCACTTCACCGCCAAGTGAGGGATGTCGGCTTGATTGCCTCTAAAATGCACCGCTCTTGCATAGAGTGCCTCAAAAATCGCACCCTGCCGCTTGACCAGCCGTGCAAGGGGGCGGAGGCTCCAATGCCCTGTCCGCAGCTCTTTGGCTGGCTAACTCATTGCTGGTGTCAGCATCCAAGCACGCAACACACCCCGCAACTCACCGCCTGCCCTGAAACAACCCTGCTGTAGGGTGGCTGCTATTGGGAATGACTGGGTGGCGCTGGACCGGCCCCTGCCCTTCCCAGGTCAGTGCCCGCCCACTCCCTCCAATTCTCGCTCCCTGCTGGGCTGCCAATCAGGGCAATGCTCTTTTGCGCGGCTGCACGGTAGGCTGCTTGTCGGCACAATCAGGTGCCTCTTGAAAGCAGCGCCGAATGACTAAGTGCTGGCTGCCCTACACAAGATGCCCCTGCCCTGTTTGCCCGCAGTGCGGTCCAGCTGGGCGGGCGATGTGCACCGCTTTGATCCCACCATCCAAGACTCTGGTGTGGAGCAGTTGACCATCCAGTTTGCGTGAGTGCGCTTCATGCTTTGCACCAAAATCAGTTGCAGTTGCGGGAGTGTCATGGTCTGCTTGGGCGACCACAGGAAATGGTCCAAGTGCTGCCGTGCACGCACTCAGCGGGGGCCACTGCTGTTGAAGCTTGGGGGGTCATCAATTGTGGTCCTTGCAACCACTGGTAGATAGCTCAGGGCAGCTTGTCATCCAGGGTGATGCGATGCAACTGCTTCCTTGCTGCTGCTGCAGGCACTCGCTGCTGGGGCCGCACCTCACTGAGCGGGGCTACAATGGCATTGAGTTTGCGTGGGCTGGCAACGTGTGGGTGCGCCAGGTGCGGCACCTGGTACGGCACTGAGGAGTTTCGGTTCAGTTTGCACAGCGTTTGCAGAGCGGTTCGGCTTGTAGAGCGGGTCAGTTTGCAGAGCAGGCAGCAAGCAGGCGGCGGGCGATGTCTGAAATGCGTGCTTCTGGATGCACGGCGCACGCCTCAGCAAACGCATGCCTCTGGCCTGTACTGCTCTAGCTTTGCTGCGGCCAGCTGCCCACCAGGCCCTGCACCTGTGGCTGCCGCTGTGCTGTGCCCTGCGCAGGTGACGGTGCTTAATGCAGACAATGGCGTGCGCTTCCGGCGGGTGGACCGCTCCCTGATCACAGGCAAGCCTCAAAGTCCTATGCGCAGTGTCGCCATGGTTGGCCTGCACAGCTAACCAGCCCCTTGCACCTGCGGCTGCTGAGCCCTTCGGCATGCAGCACGCACCACGGCGCCATGCGACACCGTGCCTGGCCTTGCCCTTGTAATGTGCCAGTCTGCAGCTGCTGCTGCTCTGCTCTAACTCTGCAGATCTCACGGTTGGCGTCACAGAGCCTCGCTGGACGGCAGACTCTGCCGGGGCCACCGGCCTGAACGGGCACCACGCCGTGTCTGTGACCGAAGGCCACGATAACCTGATCACCAGGCGAGCCAAAGCTGGGCATGGTGGTTGCTGGCCTGCTGCTTGCTTCAGGTGCAGGCTGAGTAGTGCAGGCCCAGCGTCGTTTGCCGCTCAAAGGTGTAAGGAGAACCAGCTGGGCCTCGCACGCAGACCAACCTGCTATCATGTGCCTGACCCACAGGTTCAACATCTCTGCCCCCTACCACCACGACATTACGCTGGCCAGCGGCGCGCTGCAAAATGTGGTCAGCAACGGTACCGGCACCGACCTGGTCATTGACCTGCACCGGTGAGGGGGTGCTGCAATGATCCTTGCTGCCAGCCTGGCTGGTGTGCTGTTGTTGTGTGAAGCGTTCAGCTGCCTGCAGCATGCAGGCTGCAAGCCATGCCAACCATGCGCAGTTCTAGATGCACCTTCGCGTGTGACGTCAACCTTATGCTCTGCCGCCTGCCACCCCTGCAGGGCCGCCTCGTACGGCAACTTATTCGCCCGGCTGGACCTCGGCCGGGGCACCCGGCCCTTCAAATCTGGTGGGCGGGGCGACCGTGGCGCACACACGGGGCGGCAAACGACGTTTTGGAACCTGGGCACGCCGCCGCGTGGCGATCCCCCTCCCAGGTGCGAGAAACACGTGCTGACGTGGCGGTGGCAGGCCAGGGGGCAGCTTGACATTGCTTGTGGGCAACCCGCACGCATGGCATGGCGCCTGCAGCAGGAGCACGCAGGAAGGGCGCCTCACGCGCGCCTCGTGTTTGCACCCCTCATTGGCATTGCAGGCCGCCCCCGCCGCCGCCCTCGCCCGCACCGCCGCCCGGCCTGGCGCCAGCCCTTGCGCCCGAGCCAGCGCTCGCGCCATCCGGCCAGCCTGGCGAGCAGCAGCCAATTGGCGGCGAGAGGAGCCGGCGGCTGCTTGGAGCAGGCGGCGCTGGGGTTGGCGGCAGCGGCAGCAGCAGCAGCAGCACTGGTAGGCTGCCCAGCATGCAGCAGCAGCAGCAGCAGCAGCAGCAGGCGGGTGCCCTGCGGCGCCTGGCGCAGGAGGATGACCAGGCCAGCGTGGGGCTGCCCCCCTGCGACTTTGGGCCGCAGCTCAACTTCATTGGCAGCTTTGATGGCGACTCAATGTGCAGTGACATGCAGTGGCTGGTGCAGCCGCTTGGGGAGTATGCCCCCGCGGACTTGCACCGAGGGCAAGTGTCGGAGCGGATTGCTCGCTCGGCATCCTCCCCAGCCGCCCGCTAGCTGCACAGCCACCTTTTGTACACCTTGCCTTCATGCACACTACTTTTGCATCATACGTTTGCACCAGTATGCGTACCTGCGTCTCCACACACACAAATGCATTTCCGCTGCTCATCGGCTCCCGCAATAATTCATAGCTATCTGTCCCGATGCCCTCTGCTTCCAGTGCCATTGCTGCTATTTTGACACTGGCGGCGGCACACGTTGCAATAGACGCTGCTGTATGTATGCACTCATGCATGTAACACCAAGCAATGCGCTAGGGAGGAACATGAACATTTGGTGTTGTGAACTGGTTGGGCGTTCAAGAAGCAAGGGTTGGTTCTGTGCAACGATAGATGGGCAATAATATACATAGCATACATGCGGCAACCAAAGGTGCGCTTGTGGGTGTGCGCCAACTGATGGCAGTATCATATTCTGCGGCGAGCATGTGCAGCTTGTTTGGCAGGCAGCACCTGGCAGGCTCGCTCAGGAGAGCGCCGCTGCCGCAGCCGCGGTGCAGGCGAGCGCCACGGCGGCATCTGCCACCCGGCGGCCAGCCTTTGGCACCGCGGCCCGCCCAGCGCTCCACAGCAGGCCGCCGACAGTGTACAGGCTCTGTGCCGCCAGGTAGGCAGCTGCGCCTGCAGGGGCGGGAGGGACGCAGTGGCGGTTGCATCGGGTAAGCAGGTTGGGCAGTTGAGCAGTGCTGCACAATTTCATCGCATGCATGCACCATGCATTTGGTGCCTTGTGCTTCTTGCTGCCCACGCAAGCAAGCCAGCACTGCCAGCAAGTGAAGCGCCTGCTGAGGTCCGGCTTACCGGGGAAGCTGCCACGCAGCAAAGGGTCTTTTGGCTGTTCGTTCGCCACCTGGTTGGCCTTGCTGCTGGCGCTGCTGCCGCCCAGCGACAGACGATGCTCCACTGCTGCTGCCAGGTTAGCAGCCTCTCCTGCCTCCTCGGTGGCAGGTCCCTGGTCAGGGCTGCCCAGGTGAGCCGCCAGCGGGTGCCGCTCGTGGCTGCCCACCCCATACAGCTGCTCAGCAGGCACAGCAGGCCCATGCAGAGCCAGGCTGGCCAGCACTGCGCGCTGCTTCCGGCTGCCAGGCGCACCATTCATGCTGCGGAGCGCAGCCTCCAGCCCAGCGGCGGCCTCTTCTGGCAGCCGGCCCACCAGCTGCTGGCGAGCCAGCTGCAGGGCAGATGGTCCTTCGTCGCTGCCGCCAAAGTGAAACAGCTGCTCGCTGACGCTGCTTCTGGCTGCCGCAGGCGCCACTGTTTCGGGCGTGGCTGCCGCTGCTGACCGCTCCAAAGCGGGCGCAGCAGGTGCGGCAGGTGCATAGTGGGCGGCAGCGGGCGCAGAGGCAGCGAGCGGTGTGCCGTCAACTGCAGGGCCTGTGGGTTCGGCTGCAACCTCCTCCAAGTCATCTGCAGCCCAGGCAGCCGCAACACCATGCACCGCCGCCTGTGCCTCATGCACCGCGGCAGCAGCGTCGGTGAATGCAGCTGCCGCCTCGGCCACAGCACGCTGCTGCTGGGCATGCTGTGCCTGCTGTGCCTCCAGCTGCTGCCGCTCAGAGGCCAGCAGTGCCTCAACATTGTGGCTGACCATGGCCAGGCTTGCATCGCTGTGCAGGGGATGGGGAGATGGAAAATGCGGTGTGAGCCGGGGTGATCGTTTATCGGTGAGTGAATGTCCATGCATCGCATTTCGGCTGGGACAGCCAAGCAGCCGAGGTAACATTCAACGGTGGACTGAGGAGCGATTGAGCGCCACCCACCTGTGCCGCTGTGCCACGTCAAGCACCATTCCGCCCAGGCCTCCCCACTCCTCTAGTTCGTTAGATACAGCCAGCCCAGCGGCCTGCGCTGCAGCAGCTTCGGCGGCAGCCGCCAGCTGGGCAGGCTCCGCTTGCACCTCCATAGCAGCTGCAGTTGCAGGAAAGGGGTTGGCGGGCACCTGAGCGTACTGAGATACAGTTGTATGAAGTCGCCATGCGCAGTCCGCTCACCATGGCTGCGCCACCCTCGAGGCCCCAGGTTCAACCCCTCATTGCCTCCCAGGCCCCGCTCACCTGTGTTGCCCCAGCTGCACGTCACAGTCATCAGCGGGGCAGCCGCAGCTGCTGCCATGCTGCTGCTGCTGCTGCTGCTGCTGCTGCTGTCTGCCGCAATTGCCGGCAGCTGCAGGCTGCGGTCATCGCCAAGCTCCCAGTAAGGGCTGCCATCGCTCCGCACAATGACCAGCTTGAAGGCGTGCTGCCCCGGCGGCAGCGCCACCGCTGCTGTCCAGTTGTCACCTTCCGCCCACTCCAGGGACGGTGCTGCTACCGGATCCCAGCCCCCCAGCTCGGCGCAGCCGCCCACCACACGCAGGTGCTCGCCAAAGGCCAGGGCGCAGGCCGGCACGCGGAACGCCACCAGCACGGGGCCGCATGGGGCATGGACATCCACCACATCTGGCTGCAGCGGGCTCTCAACAGCCCAGTTGACAAAGCCCTGCAGCACAGCGTGCAAAACCATGACAGCAGATCAGGGCCCGCAAGCTGTGGTGCGCGAAATCGCCGAGCGGCGGGAGGGGCGGCGAAAGGGGCGGCCGCGGCAGGACCTCACCTGACCCGCGGCAGCTACGATCGGATCGCGCGCAATTCTCTGCCGTTTGGGCGCCGGGCAGCCTGCGGTCCGCAGCGGGGAGCAGAAGGTGAGGCAGGGAGCAGGGTGGAAGTGCAAGCACCCTGCCCGTGCAGCGAGGGTTACCTGAGATGCAGGCAAATCTCTTCTGCTTGCGAGCTACCGTCAATCTCAGCGTCGCAGGGGCGGCTGCCGCCGCAGCAAACGCGAGGGACATGGCTGCAAGCCGTGGGAAGGCGACCTTCGCTTGCACGCGGGTGGCGTGCACTCGAGGTGCGCGCCAACTGTATTCACTGCGGCCAAGCCGCTTTGCTTGGGTGACCGCTGCATCATGCCCCGCCGGCGCTGGGCGCGCCGCTGCCACTCATCCCCCCGGTAGCGCTGCCGCGGGCTACATCTTGTTTTGGCGACGACAGAAGATTGGCCAGTGAATGGGCTGTTTGTCTTCAAGCAGAGACAGCGATCAAACGCCCCATGTCAGCCCAGCGGTTGCTAGGATGCGACACAGTTCAGCTGAGTAAGAATATGCACGCGGTGCAGCAGTGATGAGCTTGCTCAAAATCCACTCGCTTGCTGGGAGCCCTGTAAGTTCAGGCTGCAGCATTGATGCCTGTGTAAATGTTGCTGTGTTCTCCCTATCGTGGCGCTGCCCCGATTCGGTCAGTGCAACAGCTGGTGGTCTTGTGTGCTGAACCCAAACTGAGCGAGCGGCGCCTGGCTGGCTGCAATGAGCAATGGGTGCCAAATGCACTGGGATTCGCTGGGTGTCTCTGCGCTATCCGGAGGGTTTCAATGTTCTGTGCTGCGGCATTGCACGGGACTCTGCCCTGGGTGCCGTGCGGAGGTGGGGCAGGCAGGAGAGGAGGGGCCATCTGCCTGGTGTCCAGCCCTGGCAGATGCTGCACGTCGGAACCCGGCTCTTGTTGAATAACATATGCTATTGCAAGCTGTGGCATCTTCACATGCCGCGAAGGGCGCCATGAGAGCCTTCGCCAGCTTAGATGCTCGGCGCCCCGTTCCGGCGCCGGCGCGGCGGGCGCCGCAGCGGGCATCTCACTGCTGGGCGGCTGTGGTCAGGGGTATCTGGGTGCGGGGCTGGTAAGCCTGTGGCATGTGGTTCACAGGGGGATTGCTGGCACGCCGCGGGCATGCTTGTCCCCCGCCGCCAAATCCGGGCGCATCTCCCGCAAGCGCCGCTGTGCCGAGAGGGTGGCGCCACCAGCCCCTTTGGGAGGCGGCGCGCCTGATGCCGTGCTAAACTGCAATCCAACGACATCCCGACACGTTCAATAGCCTAGCAAACGGCTTGCGAGCGGGCACAGCCTGCGTTTTGAGCTCGACTCTCGTGTGAGCGCTCGGCTCGCAACCCGGGCCTGGCGCGGTCCCAATGCTCGTATCATTCATCACCCTGCTCAGGCGAGCCCCTGCAAACGGCCGGTTCGGGCGGTTGCACCCCTCTTGCTAATTTTCCGAGACCGACCCCCAACCTTTTGGGTCCCCGACAACGCTGCGCTGCGAGGCCTGATTCCGAAAAGTCGGGGGTTGGCCAGGGAAGGCGCGCCGTGATCGCCTCCTGCCTGCCGCCGCCGCCGCCACCGACGCTCCCGCCGCCTGCGCCTGCCGCCGCAGGAAGGCGCGCCACGATGGCGCCGCCCCTGAGGCCCCCAAGCCCGTTTCTTACCCGCCCAACAAGGCGGCAGAGGAGTACCCGGACGTGTGGCAGAACATGGCCTACATCAAGAGCCGGGAGGAGTACGATGTGATGTATCAGCGGTCCATCAAGGTGGGTGCTCGCCCGCGGCAGCAACACGCCCTTGCGCGGCGATGCCGGGGACGTGTTTGGTGGGGCGGGGCCCGCTGCACGAAACTGGATTGAGGGTGCAGCTTTTCTGGGCCAGCAGGGGTGGATGGCCGGTTGGGGTGGTGCGCGAACACAGGACAGCGCGCCTGCCACGCCCGGCCACGCCTGGCGATCAGGTGTTCACCCGGCATGGCTCCTTTGCTGCCAGCGGCATCCCGCAGACCCTTCCTTCTGCTGCCATGCCCTTGCCTCAGGACCTCAATGGCTTCTGGCGACCACCGGTGCACCCGCCAGGCTGCGAAACTTACCAGCCTGTAGGCCATTGATCATCAATTGATCATCATATTGGGCCCCCACAAATGCAGGACCCCAATGGCTTCTGGCGCGACATTGCTGTGAAGGAATATGCCTGGCAGACGGAGCCGCACGAGCACCACTACACATCCAACTTTGACGTGCGCAAGGCAAGTGCCGCAGCGCAGGCACCTGCGCGGTGGAGTTGCTGTCACATGGTGTGGCGCCCCAGCCAGCCTTGCAGGTTTTGGTACCCACGGAGACTGCACGTGCCGCTGCTGATGCCACGCCCCATTCAACCTGCAGACTTTCTGGCAAATATGTGCACCCCCCTAAAATCCACCGCTGCTCACTTGCTGCCTGAAACATCTGCAGGGCAAGGTGTTCTCGCGCTGGTTCCGCGGTGGCAAGACCAACATGTGCTACAACTGCCTGGACCGCCACGTGGTGCGCTGCTGAGCAGCTAATAGCTGGGAAAACTGCTTTTTGACCGCTGCAGATGCCCTGCTTGGTGGCCGAAAGCGCTTGCTTATAAGCAAGGTGCCCCCTGTCTGGACAGATGGCCATGTTTCCCGAATCCAGCCGGTGGCGTGCTCTCTTGCTTGCTTGCTGGTTGTCTGCGAGCTGCCCAGCTGCTCAGCTGGAAGCCCGCCACCACCCTGGTCCCCGGCACGCCACTTTATCATTCCTGCAGGAGGCGGGCCATGGCGGCGAGCGCGCCTTCATCTTTGAGGGCAACTCGCCCGGAGTGCAGGCGGAGGCGACATACGCCGAGGCGCTGTCAGAAGTCAACCGCCTGGTGCGCCATGCTATGCTGCGCCTTGCTGCGCTGCGCTGTGCTGTGGTCTGAGGGGGAAAATTGCAGCAGTGGCGCTGGCAGAAGTCAATCGTTTGGTGCACCAACCTGGTTTGGGGGGCCGCACTGTTTTGTCGGCTGCCCCAGACTTCCCCTCTTCCAACTGCTTACCTGCCCGTCCTGGCCCCAATGCCCCTGCCCTGCTCAGACCAGCCTGCTCAATAGCGTGGGGCGCCCAGCGCTGCACCTGTTTGTGCACTTCCACAACTCCTCCCTCTCCTTCTGCCCTGCAGGCCAACTGGCTCAAGGCGCAGGGCGTGCGGCGGGGCGATTTTGTGGCGCTTTACATGCCCATGATCCTGGAGCTGCCATATGCCATGGTGAGGACTGACTTAGTTCGCATTTTGAGTTCGTATTTTGTTGATTTTTGAGGGCACTGCCAGGCCGTGCCCATGGGTGATCCTGGAGCTGCCGTCCGCCATGGTGAGGGTAGCTCAGCGTGTGCTATGGCTATGACCTATTGACGCAAGGGCGCTGCCAAGCCCCTGACCCAAGTGCTGCCGTACCATGAGGGGCAATGGATCTTTGTTGGTGTGCAGTCATTGTGTTGTTTTGCTGAGCAAGGGCGTACTAAGCCGTGCCAATGATCCTGGAGGTGCCGCACGCCATGGTAAGGGGTGACATGGGGGCTGGTCGCCTTGCTTGATGTTTGTTATCCGGCCTGTATTGCGGAGGCGGCCGCTGGTTGGCTGCTTCGCATGCCCCCAGCCGCACACAAAGCATCCAATGCTCGGCTGTCCTGCATCGCTGCCCGGGCTGCAGCTGGCATGTGCGCGCATCGGCGCTGTGCACGCTGTGGTCTTTGGCGGCTTCTCGGCAGAGGCGCTGGCGGGGCGCATCGAGGGCTGCAAGGCCAAGGTGATTCACCTCAGGGGAAGAATGGCAGGGGGGTGGCTGGATCAGGGGCTTGCGTCGTGGTGCTAGCAGGGTTGTTGGCACTGGCGACACCGTACTCCCTGATCACGCGCCATGCACCTGGCCGTTTGGTTGCGAGCTTTGCCGTTTGCGGCTGTCATATCCCTTCCGCACAGGTGCTGATCACCTGCTCTGCAACCATGCGCGGCGCCAAGCCGGTCAACCTGAAGGCCATTGCGGACGAGGGCTGCGAGCACGCCAAGGCCAAGGGGCACGAGGTGAGAGGAGGGCTTGGTGAGCCAGGACATGTGACAGTTGCACATGACTCTGTGATGCATCAAAACGCCAAGACATAGTCCGCCCTTCTCAACCCCGCAGGTGCCCAAGGTGCTGGTGTACCACAACCCCGAGTGCGGCAAGCGCGAGGACGTGAACATGGTGGCGGGGCGGGACGAGTTCTGGCAGGACGCGGTCCCGCACCAGAGCCCGCAGGTGCGCTGCGCATGCGCATCTGTGTGTTTGCCTTGCTGGTGAAAGCTGCAGGCCCCGTACCATTGCTCTTGCTGTCCCACCTCCCTTTAACCTGCACGTCAGAACCCGACCACATACTTATCTGTGCCCTGCCGCAGTGCCCAGTGGAGTGGGTGGACGCGGAGCACCCGCTCTTCCTGCTCTACACCTCGGGCTCCACCGGCAAGCCCAAGGGCGTGGTGCACGCCACGGGTGAGCGTTGCTACACTGCTTTTACACTGCTTTCACACTGCTTCTGGCAGAATCATTGGCTGCGAGTGGCAAATTTGAGCGTGGTGCACGCCACGGGTGAGCAGGCTTCCCAAACGATTTAGCTTTGTGGCTGTCGAATGACAGCATTGAGGGAGGTGCCGAGCCGCAGGTGGCCGTGCTTGCCGCACTGGCGGAAAGAAAGAGTGCTACAGGACGATTTTGCGCTGACATGTGCACCTGACTTTCCTTTTCACTGTTACTCCCCCAAGGCGGCTTCATGGTGTTTGTGGGGCAGACCACCAAGTACGTGTTTGCGGTGCACCCAGGGGACGTCTTCTGGTGCACCGCCGACTGCGGCTGGGTCACCGGCCACTCGTACGTGACGTACGGTGAGCAGCAGTTGATCTGAGTTTGCTTGCAAGCAGGGGAGCAAGCAGCTTTGCTGCAGGACCGCTGCAGCAGTGCGCCTCGAGCCTGTTGGTACATGGCTGCTCCTCCCAAGCTGCCCTGCCATCTGCCGGCCACTCCCTGCCCTGCCCTGGCCCGCAGGCCCGCTGCTGCAGCGCGCCACGAGCCTGGTGTTTGAGGGGGTGCCCACCTACCCCACGCCCTCGCGCTGCTGGGAGGTGGTGGACAAGTGGCAGGCGCGCACAGCATTGTTCATTTGGGTTTGATTAGTTTGAGAGGTGGAGTATGTTGCATGCTGTGTGCCAACCTGTCGCTGCTGTGCTGGGAGGTGGTTGACAAGTGGCAGGCGCGCATGAATTCGTTGCTGCTTGCATGGCGGTGCTGCCTTTACCGCTGCTGTGTGGGATGGCGGTGCATGCCGTGCATGCATGTGTGTCGGGGTGCGGCACTCTGAACCGCCCGCCACCCAGCCTCGCTCAGGCGTGCGCTTCCACAATGGCCCGCACCACTGCCCCATCCCCTCTGCTCTCCGCAGGTCAAGCAGTTCTACACCGCCCCCACGCTCATCCGCTCGCTGATGCGCTTTGGCGACGACTACGTGGCGCGCTGCGACCGCTCCTCCCTGCGCATCCTGGGCAGCGTGGGCGAGCCCATCAACCCAGAGGCCTGGCGCTGGTACCATGACGTGAGTTCTTATCTTTTGTGAATGAAGTTCATCAGTAGCTCAGCTCATGTGTAGCACAGTGGCGAGCCCATCAATCCAGAGGCCTGGCGCTGGTACCACGGCGTGAGTTGGTAGTTGTGTGTGGGGAATGTGCAAATGCACATGTCATTTAGAACTGTTCAAAGGTTTTGCGCTGGTACCACGATGTGAGCAGGATGACATGCCTGTCGTGCTGACTCGTTGTTTCGCTTTCGTTTTGCCTCCTAGATGTTCTTTTTGTGAGCCGCTTCGACGGTGTTCTGCCACCCTGCCCTGCCGTGTGCTGTGTGCAGGTGGTGGGCAGCGGCAAGTGCTGCGTGTGCGACACCTGGTTCCAAACAGAGACGGGAGGTGAGTGAACATGTGCAGCATTCCAGTTCGCAGCCTGGGTGCGGCAGTTTGAGGCAGTTTTGCTGCCAATCAGGCCCTCTATTGGGTGTCGGCGCACCGCCTGGCGACTCTTGGTGGTGCACAAAACCCTATCACTCCCGCGCCGCTCGTTCAAGGTTTGTGCACCGCCTGCCATAACATCACCTGCCCCGCAGGCCACATGATTGTCAACCTCCCTTCGGCCTGGACTGAGAAGCCCGGCAGTGGTGTGTGCACTTTTTGGCTGTGGCTGTTGTGGCGTCAGCGGACCTGCTGCCAGATTACCGTTTGCCATCCAGTCTCCTACAAGGCCAGCAGGCAGCTTTGCCACCATCTGTGTCGCGCAGCAAGCTGCCCTTCACCTTCCAGCTCCTTGAGCTGCCCCTCATCTCCTTGCACTTTGCTTCCTTCCCATGCGCAGCCTCGCTGCCGTTCTTCGGCGTGCAGCCCTGCCTGTGCGACGAGAAGGGGCGGGAGGTGCCGGGTGCGCAGCCCCTGCTGCCACTGCTGCTGCTGCCGGCGCTGACCTGCTCATGCTGCTGCCGCTGCTGCCGCTGGTGGCACTGGTGCTCTGCTGCAGTCACCATCAGCAGGGTGCTGTTATTGTTGCTGTCGCTGCAGTTGCCTGCTTGCTGAGTGTCAACCCATCAGCTCCTGCATTTCTCCATGTTTCCAGCAGGGGTGGCGGAGGGCACGCTGTGCATCAAGACCAGCTGGCCGGGCGCGATCCGCGGCGTGTTTGGCGACCAGAAGCGCTTCGAGGAAACCTACTTCAAGCCCTTCCCGGTGAGCCAGGCGGTCTCAGTTGCTGCTGGGCGAACATTGGACTGCCCTGCAGAGATACCGAACTGAGAAGGACACCCGCTGAACAACAATTGCATCGTGCTGCAGGGCCACTGCTTTTAGGGCGACTGCTGACTCATGGAAACACCAACATAAATTTGCACGGATCCCCCAAACCGCAGGGCCTCTACTTCTCGGGCGACGGCGCTCGGCGCGACGAGGACGGCTACTACTGGATCACTGGTGCGCCTGCTGTGCCTGCTGTGCCTGCTGTGCTTGCCGTGCTGCGCTGATCTTGCTGTGCCTGCTGCGCTGCGCTTGCTGCGATGTTGCAGCCCGTAACCGGGCACCCCTTGGCCTGCTGCTGTGGATTGCACGCTTTGCCTCACGCTGTTTGCGAGATGTGCTTGGTTTGCACCTTGCAACCTCCCCGGCCAACCGGTCTGGGAACGTGCACACTGGGGTCACCGCAGGCCTGGTGTGGATGACGTGATCAACCTTTGCCTGGTCTCATACATACAAGTCCGATCGATTCTCTATTTAAACCTTGATTGTTTACATCCGCAGGGCGCGTGGATGACGTGATCAATGTGAGCGGCCACCGCATCGGCACCGCCGAGGTGGAGAGCGCGCTGGTGGCGCACAAGCATGTGGCCGAGTCAGCGGTGGTGGGCTACAACCACCCCATCAAGGGCCAGGGCATCTGGGCCTTTGTCACGCTCAAGGAAGTGAGCAATCTGGTGGATGCCGAATGCTTCATTCCTTACTCTGATGCGATTCGGGGCACTGCTGCTAACTCGCTCTACTGAGGAGAGTCGCCTCTGCTGCTTGCCAGATGTCATACATGCATGCTGCAACTTATTGTTTCTCCCTTGTGCTCTGCAGGGCGAGGAGTACAGCGACACGCTGAAGAAGGAGCTGGTCACCACCGTGAGTATGATAACAATGGCTGCGCCTGCCCTGGGAAACTGGCTGCTGTGCTGCGGGCAGCGTCGGTGGGGCGCTTGGGCAGCTTGCAGGGCGCTGCCCGCCTGGCCACATGATGCTGCCGCAATTACAGTGATGTACCGCTCCCGGCCATAACTGCTTATCCTGCTGCTGTATCTCTCAAACCAGTTTGCGACTGCAAGCCCTGCCGCAGGTGCGCACTGAGATCGGCCCCTTTGCCGCGCCGGATGTGATCCAATGGGCGCCCGGCCTGCCCAAGACGCGCTCAGGTGCGCCGCCACTTGCAAACTTGGGCGAGTGAACCTTAGCCGGCGGCTGCATTGCCTGGCCGCAAGCTGGGATCTGTCCGATGTGGGGCAGCTGCCTGGCGCCCAGATTACTAGCGCCGCCTGGCGCCCAGCGAGAGCTTTTGCTGCTGCCGTCAAGCAATGTCCAATGCTGTCAAAGTCGGGTCCTCCTCCCAGGTGGCCTGCTTACCAGCGCCATTGCCGCAACTCCTTTCCGCCCGTTCTGCAGGCAAGATCATGCGGCGCATCCTGCGCAAGATTGCCGCCAACAAGCTGGACGAGCTGGGGGACACCTCCACCCTGGCAGACCCTGCTGTGGTGCAGGTGAGGAGGGATACCCACCGGTGGGAGAGCGTTGCACGCTGGCCACAGGCAGTCGGGGCCTGGTCGCATCCGCGCTTGCAAACCCTGCTGCTGTGCAGCGGAGATGCGCTTGCATGCCTGAGCAGGCCCTGCTTACACTTGACTGGCTGACCTGGGCCTAAGTCCACATCCCGGTCCCTCTCACTGGCAGGTCCTGATCGACATGCGCGGGAAGTGAGCCGCACCCCAGCTGAGTGCAGCCCAGTGCAGCAGCAGCACTGTGGTCGCGAGGCCGTTCCACGATGCAAGGACATTTCGATGCCCCCCTTGCCTTGGCAGTTTGTTGCTGCTGCGCTGATTTTCCGTGAACCCGCTCCACGAGGCACACCCATCTTTCCATCAGCCAACTCATTCCACACACACCATCCCGTGCCCCATGAGACAAGCAGTTTTGGTCTTCCAGCCAACTCCCCCAGTTGCTGCGACTGGTTGCCCCAATTTTACGCATGCAGCTGCATGGCAGCAGGCCCCTCGTTCCGACAGTTTTGCATAGCTCTGCCTGCTGCCGGTGTTATCCCGGGTTTGCATTTCCGCCCACACCTGACCCCGCCCACCACCCAGTCCCGTAGAGTGCCTTGCCTTTTCTGGCCATTGCCTGAACTCCCTCTAAAAGCATGCGGCTGCTTCCGTGGCTCTCTTGCACAGCGCCTGCAGCAGGATTGCCTGTTGCTACCATTTGAACGAACGAACTGCCCCTTCTCCACCTGCCAACTTGATGATGCACCCAGCGAACCCGATTCTTCCCTTCCCAACGAGAACCGCACAGCGCTGCACGAATACTATGCTACGCCCTTATGCTCCCTCTATGCTGCACCCTGCTTTGCATCTTATTTTTGGAACTGTTGCACTTGTTTCTATGCTGGTGCCTCCCATCGGTGATAGAGCTGTTCTTGTCATAGCATGCCGCTTGCTGCCCCATCCACCCTCACTCCTCAGGCATCCCAATGGCCGTCTTTTCTAGCCGTAGCGCACGGTAGTGTGTAAGACATCTTACTGATACGAGGGAGCAGCAGAAGTGAATGGAGCTCGGTGGTGGAGTGGCGACAGGCAGCGGCGGCTGCGCCCAAGGCACGTCCGCAGCTCTCCAGATCGGCGGCGCGTTGCGTTTTACGTCCCATTCCTCCGTCTGATCGAGAAACGCTGCTGGCGCGCGTTCCGGGCAGCCCACTGGGGTCAGCGCGCTCCATCATTACCAACCCTTGGTAAATGCCCTCGGCGGACGGCGATCGCTCTCTATTATCGACACGCCTCCTCCACCGTCAACTTGATGCGGGGTCTGGGCCGCTCGCCATGCCCGCCCTAACCTGCGCCGTCAGCCGGCGGCCTCTGCTTGAGCCGCTGCGGCCCTCCAGGCCCATCGGGAGGGCACCATGGCGGAATGCAGCTGGTGAGCGCGACAGCGGAAGCCCATGAGCTGTCTCTAGCCCACTGCCGCCGCCGCCGCCACCGCAGCTACCGTAGCGTCGCTTGTTGCGAGCACCTCAAATTTGCTAGCACCTATCCCCACCCATCATTGTGTTGTACACGCAGGAAGTGCGCTGATCCGGCGACGGTCTGCCTTGGCACCTCGCAGCATGCTGACCTTTCCCAGCCCTGGCGGCAGCACAGAGGTGAGGCGGAAGCTGCGTCCGCCGGCCCAGCCTGTCGCCTTGTTTTGCTGCCTGCGAATTAGGAAGCATGCTTGCAAGGCGCATCCAAACACAATACCTGCCGTTTGTCCCTCCTGCTGTGCTGCAGCAGCATCGCCAGCAGCAGCCACGCGTGGCACCTGTGCAGCCGCAGCCGGAGCAGCCCGCAACGCCTGTCCATGGGCCGGCCAGCAACCGGTTCGCAGAGGCAGCATTGGCGGCGGCGCGAGAGCTTAAAGCAGCAGCCGTAGCTGCCGCAGCAGCTTCCAGCAGCCCCGTGCTGGTGGCTTTCCGCGTGCCGGCCTGCGCCCTAGCCTTTGGCGAGCACCTGCGCGTGGTGGGCAGCTGCACCGAGCTGGGCGGCTGGGACCCGGCAGCGGCGCCGGCGCTGGAGTGGGCGGAAGGCGACAACTGGACGGCAGCGGTGGCGCTGCCGCCGGGGCAGCACGCCTTCAAGCTGGCGATTGTGCGGCCGGACGGCTCTGTGCATTGGGAAAATGGCAGCGACCGCAGCCTGCGCATTCCCAGCCTGCCTGGCGCGGTGGCAGCTGAGGCCAGCACGGCAGGCGGACCCCTGCTGCGCGTCACATGTGCAGCCTTTGGAGACACGGCTGCCACTGCGCTGAAGGCTGACCGAGTGCAGCTGCAGGTGGGGCTTGGTCCAGGCAGGCTGGAGGCGGGGGAAGACCGAGCATGTGCATTTTGAAGTCGGTGCTTGCAATGTGCCCAGAGCCTCAAACTGCCCGGCTTTTAAGGATTGGTTTCATGCAGGCAGCCAAGTCGCGGTGCCCCAAGCGGAAGCCTGCCCGCTGCACACTAAATTTTCCTCCGCCGTGCCATGCTGCGCCGCAGGCTGCTGCCGAGGCGGCCAAAGCGCGCATTTCACTTCTGCTGCAGCACAAGCAGCAGCTGGCGGCCCGGCTGGCGGCTCTGGAGGCTGAGGTGGAGCAGAGGTACGTGTTCTGGCTGCTGGTTTGAAGGCACATTTGAGGCATACCTGTGTGGTGATGCTTGTGCTGGCCGTACGCTGCCTCTTTGCTCGCGGGACATCCTGCAATCTCTCACCCCACACATGCCTTGTGTGCACCCTGCAATGCTCTGTGAGCCGCTGCGCTCACTGTTTGCCCTCCGCCTGCTGCCTGCCTTTGCAGCGAGGTGCGCGTGGCGGGCATGAAAGAAGACACCCGGCGCCTGGTGAGCCAGCCTGCAATCACAGAATCTGCGTAATGTAAACAGCCACTCTGGCAAGCTTAGCCAAATGTCTAGCAAGCGTGCGATGCCATTTGCACCTGAAAGCAACTTCTCCTCATTGTGAAAACTGTTGTGTGCCATCCGACTTAGAGCAGGTGCGGTCTGAGCTGCAGCGCCTGCAGCAGCGCGGCATCGTGCAGGCTGCGGTCGCACGGCTGGAGGGCAGCACAGCGCAGGCGCAGCAGGCGCAGCAGATGCGGCAGGCGCAGCAGGCACACCAGCAGCACAGGCACCCCGCCGCTGAGCGGCGCAAGCAGAAGCGAGCCGCTGCACGGGCGCAGCTGCGCAGCCAGTATGAGCAGGAGCGGCAGCAGGGCGGTGAGGCGCATGCTGAGCATGCTCTGCATGCTGAGGGTGCTGAGGGTGCTCCCGCTGAGCTGGCACTGGATGTGAAGCTGGCGGCAGCGGAGGCCGCCATTCGCGCCGCGCTGGAGCCGGCTGCTGTGCCTGCTGAGGATCAGGCGCTGCTGAGGGCCTCGCTGCTGGGCGTGTCGGCTCCCACTGAGGGCCTGCACATGCCAGCCCAGCCTGACCTGCCAGTCCAGCCCAAGCCGGCTGCCGGCTGGAATAGCCGGGCGGAGCCTGAGCAGCCAGCAGCACCCGAGGCAGCGGCAGCACCCGAGCGGGCGGCAGCAGCTGAGGCAGAGGCAGCAGGCGAGGCAGAGGTAGGTGATGAGCCGCTGGGGCACTGGCAGGAGCTCGAGGCTGCACAGCTGGCTGCTGAACCGGCTGAGGAGGGCACACCATCAGCTGCTGCCACCTCAGTGCCAGACAGCGCAGCAGCAGCAGCAGCAGCAGCAGCAGCGGCGGCAGCCGTAGCTGTGGCGGCCACAGCCCCCCAGCCGCAGCCTGTGAAAGTGTCACCTGTGGCAGCTGCACCAGCGGCCGAACGGGCACCCGCTGCCTCGCCGCTACGTGCCAGCCTGATGGCTGCAGAAGCGGGGCTGCTGCGGACCAGCACCAGCAGGGACGGCTCCATTTGCTACTCCTTTGCAGCCTCACCGCTCCACAGCAGCGGCAGTGCGCAGCCCGGGCAGCAGCTGTCGGCTTGCCTCCTGGCAGAGAGGCATGTGCTGCCCCAGCTGCCGCCTGAGGCAGTGGCGGCGCTGTGGCGTCAGCTAGCCCGCATGAGCCTGCGCCCGCCTTTTGCAGCGGGGCACCTCCTGCAGGCGGCGGCAGCGGCGGCGGCGGCGGCAGTGGTGGCACCAGCAGTGGCAGCTCACCAGCTTAGCAGCAGCGGCGCAGTCTCTACTGCGGCAGCTGCGGCAAAGCCCATGCACAGCCCGTGTGCGGAGAGCGTGGCACTGGCTGCTAAGCTCGCTGAGCTGCGTGCTGAGCTGGCGGCTGGTGCTGCTTGCAGGGCAGGCGATGCTGATTCCGCTGCTCTGTCGGCAGCTGCTGCGGCAGATGAGCCGGAGCAGGCAGCTGCTGGGGCTGAGGTGGTTGCGGCACAGCCAGCAGCACTGCAGGCAACCGCAATGCCTGAGGCGGAGGCAGCTGTTGAGGCTGGAGCACCCGCTGAGGAGGAGCTGAGCGCGGAAGCTGTGCCTCAGCAGCCGCAGCCGCCGCAGCAAGCCAGCATCGCAGCAGCGCCTGCAGCTGCCCGCGTGTCGCTGAAGAACTCCAACCTGCCTGGTGAGAGGACCAAGCACACGCTCGCTACTGTGTGCAACGCTTGCCTCAGCTCCTACTGATCTCATGCGCACATCCATGCCCTTAACAATTGTGCTGGCTCAGCAACCCCTGCTTGCACACATGCTCGCACACCCCGCCTGGACCCTGTCGTATTGCAGGCCTGGCCCTCTGCTTGGTGGCTCACTCCCTGTACAATGCGGCCCAGGCTTTCTGGGGCGTGGCACGCACAGCCATCCCTGCCGCCGGCCGCAGCGCCGCAGATGCTGCTTTCTGGCTGGCTGCCAGTGCAGCCGCCGCCCTGCCCTTCCTACGCTAGTGGGCAGCGGCTGCCGCGTGACACAGAATCAGTAGCTAGCCTGCGGGCCACGCCATGTGCGTGACATGACACTCCATGCGGCCGCAATGTGCGGCCCCTTCCTTACGAAGTGTACCACCCCTGGCCATCTTTGCCACCCAATCAAAATTTGTGCAGCGCACAGGCCCATGCCAAGCCATGGGACACGCTCCACATGCCATATACACCCCCAAATCTGCACAAAGATCTTTCATTACATGCCTTCCATGCACGTCAGCAGCAAGCGTTGCTGTTGTTGCGCATGCTCCACTCGTTTTCCTGGCCGTGCCATGCCACAACAGCATAGCAACTTGCACAACACACATGCCGCCCCATACCGCTTTGCACTGCACTCACTGCACCCGGCGATTGCCTTGGCACTGATTCCACATGTTTTCCGCGTTGCTACAACAGCCTTCTTTTCATACTTCTTTGCAAAAACTTCAAATGCGTGCATGCACTGTAAAGGTTCAGCCTTCAAAGGTTCGGAAAAAAGAGGGTACACCATGGTTGTCTCGCTCTTGCAGCCTTGTGCACCAGCGCTGCAGCGAACCGCTGAAAACCCAATTTGTTGCCCTCAGAAGGTGCTGCCGTTCCAGCCAAAGTCTGCGGCAGGGCGGGCGGCAAAGGGTGGCCGGGATGTTGGGCGGTGGGGCAGAGGGCTTGCAGCTGCCGCATGACAGCAAGCAGCCCTGAGTTGGTGCTCTGCCATGCTGAAGCATCTAGCCCAAGTGAAGACGAACACAGCAAGCAGAACATGAGCCCGCCTGAGAACCCCCTGGCCCGCCTGGTTCCCACCTGTCCGTGCGACGTCGTAGAACTGCGATGGGGAGTTGGGGAGGCGGGAAACAGTAATTGGTGCCCACCCACACAGAGGTTCCATCTGCACACCAGCAGCACATGGCTGCAACCAGCTTCCGACACCCTCCCAGCCCACAGCAGTTCTCACTTTGATGTAGAAGCGTGAGGGCAGCAGTGCCCACATTGCTTCCTCCACTCTGTGCTGTATCCACATGCCGTCGGCAAACAGCAAACAGCTCTCAAAAACGCCTTCCAACCCACGCAGCGGCCCTACCTTGATGTAGAAATGCATCACAGCTGTGCGCTCATGCCTTACTTTCACAACACCAAAAGAATGCCGAACAGCCAACTTTCCACACAAGCGCACCTTGATGTAGAAGCGTGAGGGCGGGATGCCCCGCACTGCTTCCTCCAGCACCCTTATGCCACCGACTCCTGCTATAGTTTAGCCAGCGCCAAACAAGAAGCGGGTTGCAGCCAGCAAAGGCGCACCTTGATGTAGAAGCGTGAAGGAGGAATGCCCAGCTGGCGCTGCACCACCTCCGCCAGCGCCGCGCTGATCTTCTTGTTCTTCTCCCCGCCGATGGCTCCGACTGGAGAAGGAGAGAGGAGAAGGCAGCAAGGGGGAGGGGCGCTTGCTGTTAACCAAACGTGCAGAAAGAGGAAGCAATGTGCTGATCTTCTTGTTCTTCTCCCCGCCGATGGCTCCAACTAAAGGGAGGGAGGCGGAGGGGGAGGGGAGGTTTGCACATCACATCACGCGTTCAGCTTGTCAGCAACAAGGCGCGGCATAGACCACGGTGCAGCAACGCAATCCGAGGGCGGCAGCACAGCTGTCTGACATCATCCAAGCATTCTGACACAATCCATCATCCGCTCTCTCACTAGAGATGAGCTCCCCGTAGGCGCAGGGCTCCTCGGTGCCGCCAAACATCATCTGCTTGTCGGTGGTGAGCGACACCATCACGTACTGCAAGGAGCAGTCAGAAGGGGAAATGCATCCTGTGTGACAGCGCCATCACGTTGTTGCAGTTTGGACAGGGGTGCCGCCAAACATCGTCTGCTTGTCGGTGGTCAGCGACACCATCACGTACTGCAGTAGAGCAGCAATGGAGCAGCAGCAAGCAGGTCGGCAAAAGTTGCAGCGCCATTGTGTGGTGCGGGAGGGTGCACCAGAGCAGTGGGCAAGTGGTCATAGCTGAGTGGCAATAAGCACCCTGCGTATGCTGTCGAAGTTAGTGCGCGGCATAAGCACAGCATGCAAGTTTAACATTGGGTGGACGACAGGCCAACGGCTGTACGCTGGCCGGCAGCAAAGCAGCCAGCATTTCACAAGCAGCCAGCGTTCATGAACTGCTTTAGCGCTCAAGAGCCGCCACAGCAGCCACGAACGCACCGCCTCGGGCTTGCCGGTGGCAGCGGCCACCGCCTTGCTGAGGTCAGCCACAATCTGGGAGGCCGACACACGGTCGCCGGGTACTGCATCATGAGTGATGAACAATGTCCCACATGGGTGAGGGATGAGCAGGTGAGGCACCGGCACCAGAAGCGAAGATAGGGCGATTCAATGCGGCTCACGAGCATGCCGATTGCCCCGCACCGTTGGTCTGCAGGTTGAAGGTCGGCATGGCGCTGCGAGTTCTGCAAGTCTTCCAACACAAGCCTGCAACAGAGCGGCGATGCTTGAACGCCGGGTCACGCTTCAGCGGCGGCGATCAGGAGGTGGCGGCGGCGGCGGCAGAGTTGCAAGGCCGATCGGGGGCCGCGGCGCCCTCTGCAGCTGCCAATGTGTCTCTTAGTTGCGGAGTTGCCACTGCCGCGACGTGAGGCGCACCCGGGCGGCGTCAACAGGTGTGAAGAGGTGCAGGGAGCGGACGGCGACGGCGCTGGCAGATGCTGCAAGTGCAAATGATTAAGATAAGCGATCGACGTCGCTGCAGTTCGATTGGAGCCAACACCATGCTGTGCTGCCGCTGCCGCCGCCGCTGCGGCTTGATCTGTCGAGCACCAAGCCAATGCACTCTCAGCAGCATCGCACTGGTTTTGCTACATAGGCATCACCGTTTGACAGTACTAGAACAAATCATTGAGTCACGTAAAGGAAGCATAGGGGACATGGTGCCTGGTGCGGCACGGGGCACGGCGGCAGCGCAAGTGCTGCCGCTGGCGCACTGGGCATAGCGAGCGCGGGGAGGGGAGCATCTCTGCTCGCAAGTACAGCTAACGCTAAGGGGTTATTGTGTACCAAACTAACTACAGACTCTATTAGTTGCCTGCAGCGCAGCTGGCGGGGGCTGCGGCGCCTGCCGGCCGCAGCGGCGCCTGCCGGCCGCCGCTTGCTCAGCTGAACAGGGGCTGGAAGCCGTCCAGGTTGGCAAAGTCGGGCTCCTCCTCGCCCTCTGCGCCGCCCGGCTTGGCCACCATCTTGAGGGCGCACTGATACCAGTACGGCCCCGCCGCGCCGCCGCCCTGCACCGTGCGGTCCACCGCTGCCGCCAGCGCCGCGCCCTTGGCCCCCTGGATGAGCGCAGCGTTGTAGGCTGCGCGCACGCCGTCGAAGCAGGAGCGCTCATTGTCCAGCAGCGCGTCGCTCCTGCAGGGCAGCGGGAGGGAGGGTGGGCGGCAGGTGTTGCATGAGATGTTGCTGTGGATCGTGCTGTGCCGCGTGATGCAGCTTGCAAGAGCTGCGATGCACTGGCCGCCAAAGCAAATGCCTGCAATGTGGACCACACTGCTGGCCTCAGCACAGGCAGCCCACCTGATGTAAACAGTCAGCTGGCCGTTCTGCAGGTTGGCTGCTGTCAGCGGCGCAGTGCCAGCGGGGCGCGCATAGCTCATGGCCATGAGCGGCAGCATGGGTGCGCCGCCGCCGCCCGCCTGCAGCCGTGCGGGGAACAGCACGATGAAGAGCCTGGAGATCAGCTGTGCCGCCTGCACCGGCCCGACCAGCGCCTCCAGTGCGGCATACAGGCGCTGCAGCGGGCCCTGCTGCGCCTGCTTGATGCCAGCCACCTGCAGTGGCAGGAACGGGGGATGCTTGGATCAAATGCTTCCAAATGCTGTGCTGTGCAGTGCAGTGCAGACAGGCAGGCAGCAGGCAGGCAGGCAGGATGCCGCAGTCGCATCTGCATGGAGGGCATACATGTAGCGCTACAGTGCAGCAACGCATCGGAAAAGGCACCGGCAGTGCTGGCAGTGCCAAGCATTGCTCACCAGCGCTACAAACTTGGTGTCAGTAGCATCGTGGTCCTCCAGCCAGCCACTTGAAAACGTCCTTTGCCACCGTGTGCGTGTTGCTCTTGCCCAGGCTGAACGCCGGCACCACAGAGCCGCGTCGCCCCGCAAACTGCGCTCGGCGGTGCTCAGCCGGTGCGGCAGCCTGTGACCCGCGGCCGGGCCGAGCGGCTGCCCGCTGCTGCTGCTGCTGCTGCTGCTGCTCGCCCTCCTGCCGCGGCTGCTGCTCCTGCTGAGGCTTGTCGGCGTAGCCCGGCAGCCGCCCGTCCGCCGCGTCTCCGCCCTCCTGGCGCTCACCAGCAGCAGCAGCAGCGGCGGCAGCAGGGCCGTCTGCCATGTCAGCCGCGGGCTTGGGCGCTGCCGCACGCTCGCCCTCTGCTGGGCCGGCAGGCGGCTGCAGTGCGAAGGGCGGTGGCAGCAAGATCGGTAGCAGCAGCAGGATCTGTAATCAGCGGGACAAACAAGCCTTATGCAAGCCTCCCCTCAAGCAGAACATGAAACAAACTAGACTTGTGTCCCACAAGCCTTGCAAGGTTCTGCAGCCCTCCACCTGCGCCCAGCACCCACCTTGTTCACGGGCGCAGCCAGCGGGCACACGCGTGTTGCCAGCTTGGAGCAGAAGGAGAGTGCATGCGTGGCCAGCAGCGGCAGCATCTGCACCACAACCTCGGGGTTGGTGCCGTCATCCATCCAGTCCTCCATCTGCAGCAGGTCCTCATCTGGCCAGGGGAAGGCAGGCGGCAGGCAGTAGGCAGCGAGCGGTGTGAGGAGGGAAGTGCGGATTGGCCTGGCCAACTGCCACACCGTGCGCTTGCGCGTTGCGCCCTGCCCCTCCAGCTGCGCAAAAGGCCAACCGCCACCGCTGCCCTGCTCACCATGCGCTGCATGCCGCGCAGACGGTCACCCAGCTCCCGCATCAGCATCGCCGCCAGCGGAGTGTCCACCTTGGCTGGCGGTGATCCGGTGCACGCCGTGATGGCCTGCAGGCGGGCCGAGAAGGTGTGTGGGCAGGTGAGACCAGGGCTGGCATCAAAGGCAGATGACAAGCGACAAAGGCGCCACCGGCATGCCTGAAATGAGACAGGGATGCCGGGCAGGGAGCCCGTCAGTACACCCAGGATTTAACGCAGTGTTGATGCCAAGCACATCCCCTGACGATGGCCCGAGCTTACGCAGGCACACTCACCACCTCACGTACCTCGGCGCAGCGCTGCAGGCACTGCGCTGCCGTGTCCAGGTTCTTGCGGGCCTCGGCCTCGGCGCTTGCCGGCAGCAGCCCCTTGCATGGCGCCTTGTCCAGGTGCTGGGAGATGCTGATGCAAGTGTCCTCCAGACCGTGGATCAAGTCGATCGGATCCTTGAGCACCCGCCTCATCTCCTTCACCACATGCTGTGGGATTTCAAGGTGGGCGAACACGGCGGTTAAGTTGCTGTGCAGCCAACCTTGGCGCGGTTTGATTGTCCGGCTGCGATGTGGTGCAGTTTCTCAGGGAGCCGCCTGGCCCGCACCCACCCAACCCTCCCACCTTTTGGCTTGGCTCCACCACGCGCATCGCTCCCAGCCGCTTGGCCAGGTCATATAGCTCCTCGCTCATGTCTGCAGGCATGAGCCAGGGCAGATGGGCGAGCAAGCTTAACCGACATGAGGCAAAGTTGGCACAGCATGTGCTGCACCAGGTGTAAGGGCGGCGGAACAAGGCGTGACCGGGCGGCTTGTTTGTTCAACTGGGCCTTCCGCGGCCGCCGCTGGCCTGCATTGCACGTGCACCCACCTATATTGGCGCGGCGGCGGTTTAAAGAAACTGGCAGGGGAGGTCTGGGAGGTTGCCTACGCTCGTCTGCCCTTTTTGAATGGCTCTCAGCTCTGCAGGGGGCAGAGGGCTGGCTCGTCACAACCGCCGCACTTGTTCTGTGCGGCGCGGCCGAGGGGCTTGCCTAGGCGGTTGCACCGCGGCGCCGCTGCAACGAGCATGGCCGTGGGCTTACCGGGTTGTGGCGGCCCGAATGCGCCGAGGAGCGGGTGGGAGGCTGCGGCAAGGCGCCAGGCGAGGCGAGAGAGGGAGGGGAGCGCGGCGGGCACAACGGGCTGCTGGGAAATGATCCCTTGGTCCAGATCTGCAGCGTAATGCAATGGAAGGCGGCGCAGGGGCCTGCCCATGGGCGGCCGCGGCCGCTGGAGGGCGGCGGCGGCAAATGCAGAGGAGGGTGGGGCCTCGGGCGCGCTCACGGCCATTTGCTCGCAATCACATAGGTCCGATCCAGCCGTTGCTACATCGGCAGGACGCTCAATTGGCCTGCAGCGCCGCGCCGAGAGCCGAGCGAGGCAGAGAGCGCTCCCCAGCCAGCCCGACGGCTTCCGATCGTCCAGTTGTAGCCCAAGCACGAGTCAGCGGCGCCCAGCGCGGCGGCCGCCTGAGCCGGCAGGGCGGCGCCGCCATCGCTGCCATGGCGTCGCCGCCGCCAGCGCACAAGCTCATTCCGGGCTGCGGCTTCCTGGTGGACGGGTTCCGCTATGCGGGCCACCCCTCTGCAAAGGCCTTCTTCCTCAGCCATGCCCACTCGGGTGAGCGTGCGGTCGCAACGCTTAGTTGCAACAAGCGGGGCGGACGCTGCTGCTTCCCGTTGCGTTCTGGGTGGCTGCGCCCTCCCAGCATCTGAGCAGGCGTGCTGGCTTGAACTTCTCCCCCCGCACTGCAGACCACTACACGGGGCTGAGCGACAGCTGGTCGGCAGGCCCCATCTACTGCAGCGCCATCACCGCCCGCCTCACCGCCCACATGCTGGGCGTGGCGCCACGCTGGCTGGTGGCCTTGCCGCTGGACTCGCCCACCATGATCCAAGGTGTGAGGAGCGCTGTGCTGCGGGGGTAGTGCAGCCCGCCAGACTGCCGCTGCAAGATCAAACCCCCACAGTGTGTTGGCCAGCAAAAGCATGCTCAATGTGCGGCATGGCCCGTCGCCGCCGAGCGTGCCTCCCTCCCTGCCGTCTCTCGTGCTGCCCTCCCTATTTCCCGGTCGTGTGCCCAATACCAGGCGTAGAGGTGACGCTGGTAGACGCCAACCATTGCCCGGGGGCGGTGCAGTTCCTGTTCCGCCTGCCCGACGGCCGCCGCTTCATCCACACCGGTGGGTGGCCTGCTATTTGCTTTTCAGGAGCTTGCGCTGCCGATGGCGTGGGTTAGAGCGAGTTGGGCTGTTGTCTGCCGGCCCACCTTTGCGAACGCCGTTGTGATGCACATCCAGCGCACGGCCGGCCAAGCAGTCTGCCGTGGCAAGAACCTCAATGATTGCCCCCTGCACGCCCTGCCTGCCACTGTGTCACTACAGGCGACATGCGCTTCGCTCCGGCCCTACTGGACAACCCGCACCTGCAGGCGTTCAGGTGACAGCAGCAGCGGCGCGGTTGGGTGCGCCAGTCTGTGCGCGCATGGCGCACGTCTTTTGGTGCTTGCAGCCGTCTTTCCTCATCACAACACACTCACTTTCTCTCGCAGGGGCTGCGATGCGGTGTACCTCGACACAACCTACTGCAACCCGCGCTACCGCTTCCCAGCCCAGGCACGCTACAGTGTCTGTTGCTGGCCATGCTGCTTGGCAGCTGTCGTGCGCAGCGTGCATTCCTGCAGGAGCTGCTGCATTTTACCAACCAGTGCGGCCTGTGCCGATGTCTTTCCACAACAACATTTGCTTCATCGCCTTGGTTGCAGGAGGAGAGCGTCGAGTATGTGGCTAGCACCATCCAGCGCCTGCTGCAAGAGGATGCAGCGAGTGGCGGTGATGCCGCCGCGGCTTTGGAAGCAGGAACGGCGGAGGCTGGCTGTGAGGATAATCAGCCGGCAGCTGGGCTGGATGCAGAGGCGGCAGCAGCAGACCAGCAGCAGCAGCATGCGGCAGTGGACGAGCCTGGGGGAGCGGAGCCAGCCGCCCGCGGGCAGTTCAGGCGGCTCTACCTGATTGCGGTGAGTGCCGCTGGGCCGGCGCTTCTTGTTCAGCAGAGCATGCAGTGTGAACCTGCCTGCAGTGAGAGGCGGCTGATTGGGCAGCACGGCCGTGGTGGCGGCCAGGCCTTTCATTCG
>VFQQ010001343.1_pt1 | contig 35229 bp, 63 predicted proteins | sample 3512341 | NCBI WGS metagenome assembly VFQQ01 (sample SAMN10412373, study PRJNA504923) | tailings metagenome | isolation source: Relicate 2 Philex TSF1 revegetated site | place: Philippines: Tuba, Benguet | collected 2017-08-29 | reverse complement strand
CCACCGCCCGCCGCCGCGCTGCTGCTCGCTGACATTGCTGCCTGCAGCTCCACTTGCTTGGGGTCCGACTCGCATGGCTGCAGGGCATACAAATGCAGCGGATGCTTGGCTCAGGCTGCTGCAGCGGGCGGCCGGTGAACATGGCAGCGGGCATGCAACCGATGGGCTGGTGGAAGTGCAGGCGTGCCGCGGGGCACCCATCTCACCTTACATTTCACGGCCAGCCAGTCATAACAGAATGCAACCCAGAACTGGGCAGCAGTGCCCTGGTCGCCGTTACAGTAAACACAACCATCTGCGCTGGAGTGGTGAGTGCAGAGAGGGAAGGGCAGACTTTGGAGGCGAGGACAGCTAAGCTCTAAGCAGGCAGGCAGCCCGGAGCAATCCAGCGTTCCAGGCCTGCGCACCGCACATACCTGGGCAGTCTGCGCTCGCAGGCCGAGCCAGCACGGCCCACAGGCACACCACAAAGATCACGGTAGTGCGCAGCGCCATCGTGAAAGAGGTCCACCTGCTGGCAAAGAGCTCGCCTGCTGGGTAGCTCGCCTGCAGACCCTCACAGCTTGGTCGGACAGCCACGGTGGATCACGTGGTCGCCTGGGCGCCGCTGGACGCCAGGATGCCTTGGAAACGAGTGGGGTGTGCTGTTGACTGTTTCAATAGTGAATCTGCGGCAAAACGAGGCGTGTGCTGGGCTCGCTGCGTGCAGCGTCAGCAGATCTAATCGCCGGCGCCTGCTGGCCTCCCCTGCCGCTGCTTTATTTTATCTGCATTCTAGCGCATGTTACAAGCCTTTTGGACCTTGCTTGCAGCCGTTGCATTGAGTAGAGTCAACAGCGCATGCACCGCATGTTCAGCAGACGGTGCAGCCTTCTGGTGTGCTCGCTGCGCCGCCGCTCGTGCCACCCAGCGCAGGACCGCCGCCGCCGGCGGCCGGCCCTGGGCAGTTTGTGCACCCTTGGCAGGTGCAGCAGTGGCCGCAAGCCCGCCCTGCCTTGCGGCATGAGCACCGCTTGTCCTTGCAGCCCTTTTGGCAGCTGCACCGCTGCTCTGCTGCGCTGCCGACGTCCTCTCCATGCCGCTCTGCCTGCTGGCTTGCTGCGCCGCTGGCGCCGGGGGCGTCTGAGCTCACCGCCATGCTGTTGCTTGCTGCTGCAGCGTCCGCCGGCTCAACATGTGCGCCCTGCTGGCCTCCTGCCGCTGCTGTCTGCTCGCCTCCCTGCTGCTGCACGATTGACGCCAGCGCTGTCACGGCCGCCGCGGCGGCGCTTGCAGCTGCTAGGCGCTCCATGGCGGCACCAATTGCTGCGGCTGCAACCTCCGGAGGAGGCAGTGCAGCAGGCTGGTCTGCTGTGCCTGCTGTGCCTGCTGTGTCTGCTGCACCAGCCTCCGCCGCGCCTATTCTGGTCTGCTCTGCCGCACCAGGCTCCGCCGGTGCTGATGTTGCTTCAGTAGCTGCCGCAGAGCGGTTTGCGCAGTCGCCCTTGCAGCCGCACTGCGGGCCGCAGGGCTGTCCCGCCCGCTTGCAGCCGCACCGGCCGTGGCTGCACCCTTTCTTGCACTTGCAGCCCTTGCCGCTGCTGCTCAAGCTGGCGGTGCTGCTGCTCTGCTGTATGCTGGCAGCTGGGGAGTCGCTGCCATTGCCACTGTCCGCATCGCCGCCACCTTCCCCAGCGGCGCCGCTAGCAGCCGCCGTGCTGACCCTCCGCCGGCCTCGCTGCGCGTTGTGTGCTGCACCCGGCTGCGCCTGCAGCAGGCGGCCCGCGCCAGCCCTGCCCACGCCGCCGCCGAGCCCTGCCGAGTGGAATTCATCGTAGCTCTGAAGCGGCGGCGGCAGGGGCGGCGGCGGGTGGTCGGCACCCACTTGGTGCACCACGGATGTGAGTGCTCGCCACAAGCTCTCGTCTTGGATGATTACACCGCCGCCGCCACGCTTGGCTTGGCTGCAGGCGGAGACAGAGAGGGGGTTGAAAGAAGGGGGACTGGTTGCTACCTGTTGGTGGCTGCGGCGGCAGCGATGATGGCGGCTGTGACACACATGCACAGTACAAATATGCACACAGCACCCCACAGCTCCCAGGAAAGGCAGCAGGCCCAGCACGGCGCACGTCTGGGTGCGGTTCAGGTCTCCAACCAGGACTAGAGGCTGGTCGCGGTGCACCGCCCACTTGGCATGGTCCTTTGCTGTCTCGTACGGCCGGCCTGCGGGCCGCAGAGGGAGAGAGGAACAGCAACTTTGATGAAGCCGGGGAGGGGGCAAGGATAGTAATGCACGGACAGTGGTTTAACATTGACGAGGGGTTTGAGGGCGCCCTGGACACAGGCCTGCCGAAAGCTAGAGTCGCATGGCTGGGCTGTGGGCTGCGTAACAAGTGTAGCCAGGAGGGCAGCAGGCTCACCGTCAGGCAGCCGGATCTGCAGGATGTTGTCGCAGTGCTGCGTGCGACCAAAGGGCGGGCAGTTTCCGTTGAGCCACGACTGCAGGTTGCACAGGAGGGGATTGCGCAAAACACTGAGTTTGCTTGCTGGCCAGGCAGGCCAGCTGGGGCTGGAAAGCGGGTCGCAAGTACAGGACACCATGGCATGTGCGCTATGTGTGCACTCGTGCTTACACCGTGCGCACCTGCACGTGCCAGAAGCCCTCAAAGGGCGGGGTGCGGGCCAGTCCGTCCTCGTAAAAGTCCAGGTCGGTGGGCCTTCAAGGGCGCAGGTGAGAGAGGGAACATTGGGCGGGAGGAGGGGAGGAGATGAAAGATGCTAGGGAGCCCAGGCAGGCGCATGCTTCCCTACCCTGGATGAAAAGCGGGCCCAGCAACGTGCATGCGTGCACCATCACTAGTCCAGCAGGTTGGTGCTGCCAACGCTGCTGCGGTACACACCTGCCGTCCACCCAGGTCTTGCCCCAGGCTGCATCCTTGGCGAGATGCCACACCCCGGGGCCCAGAGGCACCAGCGAGGGCGCCTGCAGCTTGTAGGTCCGGGTCAGGTGCTCGCCCCACCTGCAGGGCCAGGGCAAGGGCAAGGCAAGCTGTGATGCAAATGTACTGCCTGTATGTGCTGCTAGGCGGGGCGCAGGCTGCCTCTGTTGCACCAGCGAAACCCCAGGTTACACCAAGTGCCAAGCCTGATGGCTTGTGATTTGCACAGGGCATAGACCGGATTAGTGCAGAACGGCCAAGGCTGTCAAGCCCCTGCCCACCTGTCCTCTCGGAAAGGCACGTCCGCCTCCTCGTCGGGCCGCACCCGCCCGGTGTAGCAGCAGGCGTCCATCAGGCGGATTTGGTCTGCCAAAGTGCGGAGAGCATGATGGGCAAAAGTGAATTGTGGAGTGTTCAACATGCAACCAAGCAATGAATGGGAGGCAGACCGCCACATTTCACATGATTGCGTCCAGCGGCCCCTGCCTATCGATTACTCCCAGTCGGCGCCCTTCACTTACCGCAGACCCGGCGCAGCATGTCGCCGGCGCGCGGCAGCGAGAGGAAGAGGAAGCTCTGGCCGCAGCGCTGGCCGCTGGCCACCAGCGGCGGCAGGCACTCGTTGCTCATGGCTGCTGGCCAGGCAGGCACCGAATGCACCAGCCAGCCGATGCGGTCCTTTCGCCAGGCCAGGATGCCCTTGGCATGCGCAAACTTGGTGCCGCTGGCGGCGCTGCCTTCGGGCGTTTCGTCGTTGTAGCACACCCAGCCGGTCCAGCCCTGGGGCCAGGCAAGGGAGCACCGAGGGGGGTGGTGGCGGTGAGCAGCAATAAACCCGGCCCTCTGCAGGGGGATGCCTCAGGCGATGCACCTCGCAACGGCGACAGGTGAAGGTGCACCAGCGGGCCCGCCTGGCTGCTGCTCCCTCCCCCGTTGCACCGCACCTGGTTCAGCAGCACGCGCTGCAGCCATATGTCCACAGTCGTCTCTGCCCACTGGCCGCCAGCAGCACAGTCCAGCACCACCAGCTGCACGCTCTTGGGCGGCTTGAGAGCCACGCACCAGCCGGTGGCCGTGCCTTCAGCCAGTGCCAGGCCTTGCATGTGGGCCGCCAGCCTGATGACCTCACCAGGGCTGCTGCCCAGCGCAATGGCCTTGCCACCATGACCGTGGCTACCATTTGCTGCTGGGTCCGTGCTCCGAGTGGCTTCCTGCTGCACCACAGCTGCCTGGCGTGGCATGGCTGCTGACTAACGGTGCGGATAGCTGGCCACAAGTGTCGCTGGGGGTGCAAGGCCCGCCGCCACAGGCGGCGCCGCCGCCGCTGCGTTTGCAAGTGTCGGGGCGCGCTGCTGGAGTACCAGGTCGCTCGCTAGGCTGCGTCCAGCGGGGTATGCAAAACGGAGGGCACACGAGGGTGCACAGCGCGTGGGGGCAAGAACAGCGCTGCGGCAGCGCGTGAACAGATGATATTTCCGAGTCACAGGGCTGCGCAAGGCAAACCACGCCAGCTAAGATGCCCGCCACGAGCTGGGCCGGGCGAACACAGCGGCGGCAGCACAGCGGCGGCTGGGCGGCTGGCGGGAGCACCGACTTCCCTGCCTCACATCCTCTGATGTTACAGCTGACGAGCAGCTCTTTTACCGTTGGATGTGATACGAATCCAGCTACACAGGGAAGTTGCAAGGCTAGAGGCTGAGCCCGAGCTGCGTCAAGGCGGTGGATGCCACCCAGCGGTTGCCTAGCACCACCCACGCAGCCAGGCATGCCGCTGCTGGGTGTCGTCCCAGCTGCATGCAGCCGCTTTGCAGGGCCGCATCTGCCCGTTGGCCGCACGCCTGGACATCCGCTGCTAAGTTGAAGCGGCTGGGCTGCCGTCTGCCGCGCTCTGCTCGCTGCTGTGCATGCTGCTCATCCACAGGCTCGGGCTGGGGGACAGGGTTGACCCCATCAGCGCCCAACCATGTAGATTTCCGTTGGAGTCGCAACGCCAACAGCACGGGTAGCAGAATGCCAGCAGCAAGCTTGTTGGACGTCAGCACCGCTGTGCACTGCAGGTGCGGTTCAGGGCGCCGGCCTGCAGGGCGGGGTAGATGGCGACACGTGTTGCATGGGGTGTTGTGCAACCAGTAGACAAGCTGCAGGGGCTGTTGTACCATGCTCACCTGCAAATGCGTGTCCCCATGGCTGCATAAACACCGATGCCAGCTCCAGCACGTCCCATGCCGCAGCGATGCGCCATTTGGACACGGGGTCTTGGAAAATGGCGCAGCTGCGCAGCAGACAGGGAGGAGCAAGTGCACTGCCTGTTTTTTGGCTTCGATGATGGGCACGCGCCACCCCTGCAACAAAGCCACGGCCTGCACACCATGCAGCTGCCAAGCTCCCTCCGCTGCAAGCGCCACAACAATCAGATCATTTTGCGCTGTCGCACCTGCAGTAATCTGCCCGCACTAACAGCATGACGAATATTTGCTGGGCTAGCAGCACCGTCGGCGGCTGGTGCAGCAGGATGCCAACGATGGAGGTGAGCAGCATGCGCGTGCCAAAGCCGACTCTAACGTAGTCCCTCAGCCCGCCCAGCCCGCCCGGAGAGGCAGGCACGTGCAGAAACAGGGCGTGGCCCTGCTGCAGCAGCCAGATAGTGTGCAGGGTGGGTTGGATGGACATGCACCAACCTCGCTGCTCGTGCTTGCAGCCAGGCAACAGGAACATATGCAACTAGCTGCGCTCCCGCCGTGCCCAGAGCGGCTTGCCGTAACAGAGCGGTTGCTGGGGATGACGCTGTGCAGCACACGAAAGGCGGTGATGAGCCACAGCCTGCGAGGCACAGTGCGCAGCAGAAGGTTGATTTGTATCGTACAAGTGAGCGGTAGACAGTTGTTGCGGCCAAAGCAGAATAGGCTTGGCAAGCCGGGCTGTCGGTGGGGGCAGACTAGTGCATGTGTTCCTGGAGCTGCACAAACAGGGCCCTGCATGCAGCGCGGCACAGCACAAGCACCGCACCTGTACCGGAGCCACAGGCCCTGTGGCAGTGCCGCGGCAACCACTAGTGCTGATGTGTATATTGTGCACAGAGCCGCCTGGCGTGCATGTTGGGTGGGCGTCAGGCGAGGGGCAGAGGCTGCCCACACCACGCTCTGGGCCAGCACGCCCAGCAGTGCCGCAGCCACCTCAAACCATCTCTCAAGCTTGAGGTTGAGCAGCGGTGTTGCGGACGGCTGCAAGGGGCATGCCAGAGACGAGCCTGTAAGGCCGTGGGCTGGCGGCAGGAGCAGCAGTGGCAGGAGGAAGTGTTGCTAGCGGCGGCGGCGCAAGCGGCGGCGGCCCACGTGCTTCACCTGAGAGCCTTGAGCAGCAACGCCGATGCTGCTCGCCTCTCTCGGCATTTGCTGCGGGCTTGAGCGGCGCCAGCAGCAAGGGCAATGGGGCAGGCTGGAAGGGCACTCGGGGGTAGAGCTCTCCAGGCCAGGCCGATCAAGGGTTAATTGTGGCAGACAATCATTTCGATGCGAGCAACCGCTCAACCGATGCAGCGGTTCCATGGTGAGCTTTGCCGCCGGAGCCCCCGGCCACTCTTGGGGGCGGCCACGGCGCAAGCCTGAGGCTGGGTCAGCATAAAGCCATTCAGCGACCCATAGATGGGCCAGCCAGCCTTGATGTCACAGCCTCCTATAGGCGCATGATTTGCCAGCAGAGCAAGGGGACCTGCCAGCCGGCTGGGTACCCTTGCACTCCTCAGCGGCCACCAGTGCTCACGGCGTACGTCTCACATGATAGTATCACAATCGCATTCAGCAAGAGCACTGGATGCACAAAGCCAAGGTGTGCAATCAGCTGATGAGCTGAAGGTGCGCTAGGGCCACCGACGCCAGCCATAAGTTGCCCAGCGCCACCCATGCAACCAGGCATGCAACGACTGGGTGGCGTGCCAGGTGCACCCGGCTGCTCTTCAGTGCCGCATCAAGGCGCTGGCACCAATGCTGGATGTTGGCCGCCGGGCTGAATTGGCCGCAGTGGTCACTGGTGCCGGACGCTGCTGGCCGCTGTTGTGGATGCTGTGCATGCTCGCTGGTGGCGGCAGGCCCTGGGCCCCAGGGAGACAGGTGCTCCACAAAGACCGCCAGCAGCATGGGAGCTAGCACACCCACAAGGATGGTGTGGAATGTGAGCACCGCTGTACACTGCAGCAGGGCAGGCTGCCGCGGGCCTGCAGACAGAAGCACGAGGTTGCAGCAGCATGTTGCGAGTGTCGTGGTCGCAGCAAGCGCAGGCAGCGGCATGGTTGCACAATCAGTGGCAAGGTGACGCCTTGCACGGCCAACTGCCGCAGTGGGCACAGCGGACGCTGCCGCCGCGGCAGGCGCACGCCGCAGCAGCAGAGCAAGCAGCACAAAAGCGAGCCCAGCAGGTTTGCGGCACCCACCGATGTGCGCAAGTCCCCACGGCTGCACCCAGATGGATGCCACCTCTAGTACGTCCCACACCACATCAATGCGAGCCCTGGAGACCGGATCTCGAAACAGGGAGCAGCTGCATGGAGGCGCCAAAGCGAGGGCAGTCAGCATGTTCAGCAATTGTGAAGTGGCTCGGCAGACATGCCTGGAGGCAAAGGCGGTGCCTGAGCTGGCCCAATCTCACGCTGCCCTTCCTGCTGGCCGCACCTGCAGTAGTCTGCTCGCGACAGCCACATGACCGCCACCTGCTGCAGCAGCACCACTGTCGGGGGCTGGTGCAGCAGGACACCGACCAGCGAGGTGAGCAGCACACGGGTGCCAAAGCCGACTCGCACATAGTCCCTCAGCGCGCCCAGCAGGCCCGGGGTGGCGGGGGCGTGCAGCAGGATTGCTTGGCCCTCCTGCAGTGCATCGGTGGCAGGCGGGTGGGCTGATGGTTGTGAAATGACTGGTGCGGGGCACCACGTTTTTTGCAGGCATATTGCAGAGGGGCCTGCAGACAATCATTTGCATGCAATGTGCATCTGCAAGCAGCCACACGGCCCACTTTGCCGGCTTGCAATTGCTGCGCATGCTGCCCAGCACCAGCACAAGGGCTGCTCACCGAGGTGGAGCGATGGCTGGGGATGATAGCGGCTGCCACTCGCACGGTGGTGATCAGCACGACCCTGGGGAGCACCGGAGGGGGCGATCAACGTGCATTCTCATGCATCCATCAGCTGTCGGCTGGGTGAATTCAAAGCAGGTGAACCATGCAGCAGCAGCAGCCACACCGGGTGAGGGAGGTCCTGGCCCCAGATACACGAGCAGCGGCGAGCTTGCCTGTAGCGCAGCCACAGCTTCTCGGGCAGGAGTGCGTCCAGCAGGCCGCCCGCTGCCCACAGGGTGCACAGCGCCGCCTGCCGTGCGTGCTGGGTTGGGGTGAGGTGCGGGGCGGAGGCCACCCACACCACAGCCTGGACCAGCAGGCACAGCACCGCGGCGGCAAACTCCAGCCGCCTCTCAAGCTTGTGATTGGGCTGCAGGGCCCCGCCTCGCTGTGGCAGGATGGTCTGCAGGCAGCCGGTGAGCATGGATCACTTCCTCTGGAACCGCTAAGCCGCAGGTAGGTGCCTGTGGCCGTTCCCGCCGAAGCCCGCCGCAGGCTCACCTGGTGGCCAAGCGCGGCGGCGCCGCTCCTGGTCGGCTCTGCTGGCATCGCTACTGCGGCTGTGCACCAGCGGCTATGCCTTGCGGTGGGGGGCTGGAAGAGACGCTTGGTCGGTCGCGGCTGCACGTGCACAGCGGCGTTCTGGCTATTCGTATGCGCTCGTGGCAGCCCCCACGACGCTCCAGTTGCGACAGCAAACCACCGTGTGGCCCTCCCCCTCAAAATGTGGGGTGCCGCCAGCCGGCCGCCACCAAACCCAGGCAGATCGTCAGGTGTTGAGGCAACACCGGTGCCCAAAAGTCTTTCAACACTGCGAAGGCTGTGGTGACGGTCGAGGGATCTGAAACCTGCAGGAAAATTGCACACGTGTTCCCATGTTTGAGCGGCTCAAGGCGGCCGCGCACCTGCCGCGCACTGCTGAACCTCCTGCTGATTGGGGCCCTTCCACAGTAGCTTGGCTTGGGTCAGCAGTGGCCCCCTTCCCACCCAATTGAAACACAGGGGCAGAGCCAGGAAGGCCCACGGCACGCCGCACAATGGTTTGCAGCTGCCGCTGCGGTCTCCGGCTATCACCCGCAGCTCAGCGGCGGCAGCATGGGGTCGGAGTGGGCTCCGATCGCCGTCTGGGGGCGTCTTCATCCGCACGCCAACATGTTGTCCGCAGGCCTGACGGGCTCCTCGGCCTGCTGCGCGGCGGCCCGGCCGGCAAACGCAGGCAAGCAGGTCCACGGTCGTTTGTGGGCGCCGGAGTGGCTTGCAAATGCACCGTGCCGACACGGCAGCCAGGGCTGACGCGCGCCCAGCCGGCTTCCGTCGCCTGCAGGCCCACTGCCGTCATACCTACCGCCGCGCACTCAAGCTCGGGCGCGCCGCACGCAACCACTGGCCGCCACCCTCAGCTCCGACGGTGGTGATGGCGGCAACTACCGTGGAGGCAGCAATAACGGCGGGAATGGCAGCGGTGGCGGCTGGCACGGCAGCAGCGGCGAGGGCGGCGACAGCGGCGGCCGCTGGCTCACCTCGCTGCTCAGCTTGGCCAATTTTGTGCCGGCTGTGGGCCTGCTCGGCCTGCTGCTGCCGGCCAGAGGCTCTGCAGCAGGCGGCAAGCGCGGGCAGGCCAGCACGCAGGGCCGGCTGCTCAGCCTCTTTGTGATGGCCAGCGCTGCCGGGAGCCCCGCCCTGGCTCGACTGGCGCTGTGGGGCTTCTGATGCACCCAGCCGCCACGCGCCTAAAGCGTGTGTATCCAGCGCCGTCCAAAGCCCTCGGCCCTCGCTCCTCCTGCCCCGCCAGCAGCTCTGACGCCCGTTGCTATTTACCTTGCGCCGCAGGCGCTCCTGTATCCTTATTATGCCTCTGATCGACGCCCCCATGCATCAATGTTATGGCATCCATCCACCCCACACTGCCTCTGCTTCCTGCCACCCCGTTCTGTTGCTGCTATCCAGCTTGCCTGCCTCCAGACCTAGCGCCATTTTTGAGACGCACGTGCACCCCTTTTTGCCCCTCCAGGCATGGGCAGCCATGCCAAGTGTACCCTCCCCCTGACTGCCCTGCCTGCCTCTGTTTTTGTAGCGCCACCCCACCCTCCGGATCACCGCCGGGCCACTTTTCTGCCTGTTCCGAACAGTTTTTACATCCTGCAAGAATGCTCAGGAGCTGTTGCAGCTCCCATTTTGACTGCCGTGTAAGGCCGCTGAGCATCAGCATGGTTTGTGTGTGTCAATAGAGGTGGAGGCAACCGGGGTAGAACGGCACGCGAGCTGGGATAGCGTGGCAGGGCCAGGAAGTGATGACAAGTGGCGGTACAACAGTGCGGTGCAATGGCGCCGGGGCTGCTCGGACGCACAGCTTCATAGTGGTGAGCACAAGCCTCAAGTTTAGAGGTAGGGGTTCTCCTGCAGGACAGGAGGGGTGCAGGAGGCAGCATGTTGCTGAGGCGCATTAGCGACAGCACAGTTGCTGCCACCTGTGGCACTGCACACTTCATGACACGCACTCTAAGGCGAGCCTTGCACTCAGGCTATCAACGCTGGTCGCTCACCATTTGGCGCATGAGGGCCGGCAGGTCGAGCGACAGCGCATCGTCCACCTGAGGCAGGGCATGGTGGGAAGGAGCAGGTGTGGAAAACCAGCACAGCTCATCTCCTGACCTATTTTCATCACAGCAAGCTGGTCGGCTGACGCAAGAAGCAGTGGGGAGTATCAAGACACGCCATTCAGAGACCCCCACCTGGCGCAGCATGGCCTTGTCCAGCTTGGGGAAGCGGGACAGGTCAAAGGCGGACAGGATTTCGCGGTACCGCTCCACATCCGGGAAGTCGCCTGTAACAATTGGACAAAGGCAGTCCTGGTTTTGCAAGGCATGTGCAAGCTGGGGACGCGCATGATGTAGGCTGTGCAAGGTGGGGCGCGCTTCGAAAGCAACATGGGTGCGGCCAATGCCACATCGGTCGGTAGCGGCAGCCCCCGGGGCGCACCCGCGTGCAGGTGGAACTCGCGCTGCACGTGGTGGAACTCGTTGGCCAGGTTGTCCAGCAGCTTCTCCTGCGGGGGGGAGGGGCACACAGGGGCAGGGGGGTTGGTGGTCGGAGATGAGCAGAGGAGGCAGCGTGGAGGGAACACCGCGGCAAGCGCGACCACAACCTGCAGCTGTTGCCACCAGAGCCACGCGCCCCGCCCACCCCACCTGCGCCTTCTTCTGGCCAAAATAGGGCATCTGCTTGCGCAGGTGGCCCATGATGAGGAAGTGGATGCGCGCCGCCCTGCACAGAAGTCAGTGGTTGGGCGGGGCACAGCGGTTTGGTACCTGGAGGAGAAGGGACTGAGGCAGCAGGGCACAAAGAGAGCAGTGCTGCAAGGGCGATTGGCAGCTCCACAGCAAGGTATGAAGGACGCCAAGCACACTGGCCCTGCACACCGCGCCAGACCAGCTCCGCCCTCCCCCGCTCGCTCACCGGACGCGCTTCACAAACTCGTTCACCCGTCGGTCGCAGGAGCGGGCGGGGATGTCGTACAGGTCGTGCAGCAGGTCCTCCTGCGGCGGTTGCAGGAGCAGTGGGGGAGGCACAGGGCACGGTGGGGCTTGAAGCAGCTGCGCAGAGACGGGCTGAGGGCACTGCTGAGCGAGCAAGCGCAGGGTCCTTGCCTGCAGCATCTCCTGCCGTGCCTTCTTTGGCTGCACAGGACAGTGTCAAGGCCCCATTTCGCACGCCGCACCTGTTCGCGCTCAAACAGGCGGCGGCCCGTGGGGTTGACATCGTCACGGATGGGCTGCCCCGCATTGAAGCTGCGTGAAGGGCAGGGTTAGCACGAAACCAGCTCGCCACCTGCTAGCAACAGCGTCTGTGACGCTCAGAGCCATGCTCACAAGCTGGCAACTTCACCCGTCCTGTGGCGGCACATGCGCGCATGGTCAAGGCAACCAAGCAGCCCACCTGCCGATGTAGACGCGGCAGACCTCTGGCGAGCGGAACACCTTGCCCAGGCTCCACATGAGCGCGCCGTACACGCGCATCAGCTGCTGCGCATCCACGCTGTCCGCCTTGTTCAGCACGATGCGCACCTGGTGCAGAGCCAGTGGTGAGGGAGTGACTGATGACACATTTTCACCAAGTTGCAGCGGAACCCTCAATCAGAGCTCCACGCAAGCAATGCCGCCCAAGCCCAAGCGCTTGCTGCACCAAAGGCGCAGAGACTGGCGTGCTGGGCTGCTGCCAAGCAGGCCAGCAGACACGAGACTGTGCGCACCTTTTCATCATGGCCGCGCAGCGAGCTGATAACCTGCGGAGACCGGGCAGAAGGAAGGGTCGACTTGTGTGAAGCTGAGCAGAGCACAATCAGCTGGCTGCACGGCTCAGCAACTGGGTGAGCGAGTACTCGCCTGTGGCGAGCCACCCACACCAACGTATGTTCAGTGCATCATCAATGCGCTCTTACCGACTTGAACTCGTCCGAGATGTCCAGCTTGTAGGGGTCGAACAGCAGCAGGATGAGGTCGCAGCGCGCCGCAAACCAGGAGCAGACCTGGCAAGGGGCAGCGGGCGGGGTGGAGGCATTCTGAGGAGGCCAGTCAGCATGCACACGACGCCAGATGTGCAGAGCAGCGCGAGGCAGAAGAGGCAGCTCGCAGTAGTGACCCAATAGAACAAGGGGCCACCACCCATCAACCTGACAGCCGGCCCACAGGGCACACCTGCACAAAGTCGTAAGACCGCTCGATGCGCTGCTTCTCGCCCGACAGCACGCCTGTGGTATCCACGGGGCGAATTCACAAGGGTGGGAGAGATTGTTGAGGCCAGTGCTTTGCGTTGCTGTGCTGGACCGTGCTTGATGCCAAGCTGCCACACAAAGGCCAGCTTTGCGCCCCTCTGCGCCACTCTGCACATCGTGGCAACGAGCGTTAGGCTCGCTGGCCTGTCTACCAGCAAGGCACCAGTCAGCCCTACAGCTTTTCAAGGAGGAGAAGGCTGAGCGGCGCACCGGGCGTGTCCACCAGCGTCACCTCCTCCAGCAGCCGGTTGTCGCACTGCGCGCACTCAAACTTGGACAGGAAGCCGGAGCCAAACTGTGCAGAGGCAGGGGATGGGGGGAACAACGTGAGCCAGTGGCAGACTGTTGGGCACGCAGCACATATGCGGCTGCTCCAGGCACCTGCACACAACTGAGCTAGCAAGGAGCTGCCACGATAGCCAGCGCCCAGCCCAGCATTGGCAAAGTTGGCCATCCACTCGGGCCATCCCAGCCCTCTGTCCACCATCCAGCCCTGCCCAGCCCTGCCCACCTGCGCCAGCCCCGTGAACGGCTTGTCGGGCTGCACCACCAGCGTGTTGCCGGGCGTGCGCCGCTCGTCGGGGCCGTGCATCACCACCACAAACCTGAGTGGGGGTGGTGGGGCGGGGGAGGGATGTGGGGCAGGGGGGCAGGGAAGCAGCGTGGATGCTGTGTTGTGTTGCAGAAAAGTGCTGGTGCTGTGCCGTAAGGTGGCATGAAGCAGTCATCGGCGGCATGCGAGGGGCACCCCCAGCTGCTGCTCCAGCTGCTCAGACCATTTTCAGCACCGTGCACAGCTTCTCCTCACCTGTCGGTGGTGGGCTCCGGCCCGATGTGGATGCCCGGGTAGTCGCGGCCCTGGGAGCAGGCGAAAAAAAAGGGCCAAACAGGACACACGAAGGGTCAGTTGGAAACTTAAGTAGGTTAACCAGCGACCCATGTCTGGGTTCGTGGAACGACCAAACGCGCATGCACACAGCTGAGATGCCGAGTTACATAACAGTGGAGTGATTGAGGCAGCAGGTGTGCCCCTGCCCGTGTGAGAGGAGCAGACGCACCAGCAGGTACTTGATGAAGGTGGACTTGCCGGTGGAATATTGCCCCAGCAGCAGCACGCTGGGCTTGGCCTCAAAGTCGCCCTCGCTCAGCAGCGGGCTGGGCGGGGAAGAAGAGGAGGAGAGAAGTGAGGGTCGGCAGCAGCGCGCAAGGCAAGCACGCGGGGAGGGACGCACCAGTGTGGGCAAGATTACGAGTCTGCGCCAGCAACTGTGCAGCTATTGATCATGCTGGGAGTGCAGCAAAGCTCACCTGAAGAAATGACCGAACTTGTAAGTCTCCTCCAGCGGCCGGATCTGCGGGGCGAAGCAGGCACCGTTGCGGTTGAGCAGGGCTGGCTGTAGCAGTGGCCCCCCCATCACTGGCCTACCCACAGGCAAACCAACAGCTCTGTCACAAAACAACCTGCTGCGCACAGTGCACATGCACAGGGCTGCTCCTTCCCAGCATGCCCCCACCTTTTGGAAGTAGATCCGCTTCAGGCCGTCCACGATGCTGGTGCAGTCCTTGGTGGTCAGCGGCACGCGGCGCCGCCCCTTGCGCCCAAACAGCCCGCCGCCGGAGCCAGGCGCCCCCTCTGCGGTTGCGTTGCGGCACAGAGAAATGGGGTTGAGAAGCAGGCCACAAGATCCAGCAAGGAGCTTGGCATGACCGGTCGCCACCGCCAGTGTACTGTGTTGTATGCAGCATGCAAAGCGCACCTGGGGCAAAGGGCGGCGCGGCTGCGGCTGGCGCGGGCTGGTAGGGCGAGGGCATGTATGGTGCCTGGACCTGCAGCAGAGAGCGCATACAACAGGGCAGGTGGGAGCCGCACAGCAAAGGCAAGAATCCCGTCTCTCGCCGGCTGGTTTGTAGCAGCTGGACCAGCGGGCAGGCAGGCGAGACAACCTTGAGATGCGTGGCAACCCAGCACTGCTGTTTCAACCTCGCCCCAGCCATACTCACCCCGCCGCCCTGCCCGGGAGATGCCTGCTGCGCCGGGGAGTATGCCTCAGCGCTCTGCCGCACATCCGACCGCGGCGGCGCCCCTGCTGCCCCAGCGCCACCAAGCAGCGCGGCGCCCTCTGCTGCGCTTCTCCGCACATCGCCGCGCCAGTCGTTCGCCCCATCCTCGTCCCCGCCTGCCCCTCCCCCGGGCCGCGAATAATCCGGCTGGGTGCTCCAGGCAGAGCCGCCAGCTGGCCTCCCCGCCCCATCTGCCGCCCCTGCGGGCGAGCCGCTAGCAGGGCCCAGGCCAAAGGGGTCAAACCCTGCTGCGCCAAACGGCCCTTCCGCCAGCTCGCTACTTGTTGCTGTCGGCGGCAGGCCGCTGCTGCTGCTGCGCAGCGCCGCGCCCCCCGCTCCCGCTGCTGCTGCTGCTCCTCGGCTGCTAAGTGGCGCTGCTCCTCGGCTGCTGAGCGGCGCTGCTGCGGCTGCTGCTGCTGGGTCGGTGTCCAGGCCGCGCATGCGAGGCGGCTCAATGCCCACCGCTTGCATGTTGGCATATGTGTCCATGGACACCTCGCCCGAGCTCTGCAGCCACAGGAAAACGCATTGCAGGGCATGAAGAGCGAGGCACGGCAGCTGGTAACTAGGCGGCGATCTATTGCTCCTCCATCATTTGCTGCTCCTTCGAGTCTGAGTCAGGCTTGATGCTGATCCGGGCATATCCACAGCCTGCAGGCACAGTAGCTGCAGCACCTGGCGTCAGCTGCGCACCCACCTGCGCCAACGACATGAGCTCCAGCGCTTTGACAAACGCGTTGAAGTCGAGGAAGCCCTGCCGCTTGTTGTCGGTGGCTGCCCACACCTGCACAGCGACGGTGCATGGTGCATAGGTCAGTGGCATGCAGCATCCGGAGGCAATGGCACTGAGGATAGTAATCCGCAGTTCTTCAATGCTGCTTCTTCCCTGCTGCTTGCTTCCTCCAGCACCCACCTTGGCCAGGATTTCGCGTGGCAGGCCGCTGCGCTCAAAGAACTGCACGGCGTCAGCACCCACCAGCCGGCCGTCCCGGTCTGCGGGCATCAGGGCAGGCACACGTGCATGTGCGGGCAACAGCCGTGCAAGCATTGTCAGCAGCCCAGCAAAACCAACATGCAAACACTGCCGCAGAACTAGCATGCAGCTTGCCAGCTGGCAGAGCAGAATGCAAGCAGGAGCGCCGGGGTGCGAGCACAGCCCGAAGCAAGGCAGCGCACCACGGTCGGCCATCTGAAACCAGCGCCAGTACACGTCCTGCGCCGCCAGCTTGCTGTGCGTGCCGGCTGCTGTGCTGGAGGGTGGCACGCCACGGCCCAGCGCCAGGGGCGGCGGCCCGGCGCCTGCGGGCTGCCCGCCAATCACCGCCGGCAGCTGCGCGCCCATCGGTGAAAAGAAGGCCTCCTCGCCCGCCCGGCGCCCAGGCGCCCCGCCGTACGCCATGGCGTGCGGTGTGGCGCTCCGCTACGCACGGTGTGCTGTTGGGTTTCCCGTATTCAGCTGCGGTCGGGGGAGGGGAAGCTGCGCTCGCGGTTGGCGGCAGGGGCGGCGGCGGCGGCGGGGGAGTGTAGTGGAGCGGCGGTTGCGGGCTGGCAATCGGCCGCACCGAGCGATCGTGCGAGTGCGCTTCTTGTTGCGACGCCTGCGGCAGGGTCCCGGTGAGCCAGGAGGAGGGCGGACGAGCCGCGTGGGGTCGGCAGGCTTGCTGCTCCTTCCGGTGTTGCTGATCGATCAGACGTTACTGTGGCTACGCATAATTGCTGCAGAGGCGCGCCCAGGGTTCTTCTGGCTCTCATGCAAGTTGCTCATGCTTGCTCTTGTCAGCTGCCCAGGGCGCGGGGTGGCAACTTGCATTTGACTTGCAGTGCAGTGAACTTACAATCCGGGCACCCGACAGGGGCACAGGCCAACCCAGCCGCCAGGCAGAAAGCAAACCCAGCAGCGGGAGGCCTCCAGGCTCGCCCAAGCGCCTCCGACTGGAACCGCGAAGCCTCTAGACTCGGTGCAAAGCGGCGCCCACTACCCCCAGGAGGCAGGCCTTCGGCGGCGGCAGGCGGCGGCGCCAGCGGCATGTCGGCGGGCGGCTCCTTTGGCGGCGCTCGCGGCTTCCAGCCACGGCCGCCGGAGAAGGGGGTGTTCCCTCTCGACCACTTTGGGGAGTGCAAGTCGGTGCGTGGTGTGCAGCCGAGCCTGCTTGGGCTGGCGCCCTGGCTGGCTCCCTGCAACGACACAGTGCTGCAGCGGGCGCAGCCGCTCTGTCTAGCCTCTGCATCATGCGCCGCTCTTGTGGCTTGCAGCTTCTACCGTAAAAGACTGCACGCGTGAAATTTGGCTGCATGCGTTGTATGCGCCCAGAGCTGTGGCCTGAGGCAGCTGCACATGCTGCTACTCCCAGCAGGTTGCCACTGCCATGCCAGGGGGATTCGCGATTCCCCATAAGCATAAGCCCCCTTCCTGCCTTCCTTCCAAAGCAGATCAAGGAGCAGTACCTCGAGTGCTTGAAAGAAAACGGCAGCGACAGCGAGGCGTGCCGCGAGCTGGCCAAGGCCTACCTCAAGTGCCGCATGGAGCGGTGAGGCGGCCTGCTGGGCAACACGGTGCCGAGCAGGCTCGCTTTGCAGTGCGAATGCACCTGGTGTTGGCCGTGGGGACCCCACCTGCCGGGCAGGCAGCTGGGATGGAGTCGGCAGGCCCTGTGGCAGGCCCACAGAAGCGCCTTGCTTGGAGAGGTCTCGCAGGTCTGCAAGCACCTATGCTCATCCACACTGCCTTGCACTGTTTTGTGCAGCTGAGCTCACCCATCCTGCCTTGCACTGCTGTTTTCTGTGCAGCAACCTGATGGCGAAGCAGGACCTGCGGGACCTGGGCTTTGCGGAGGGCGAGGCGCCCGCACCCGCCAAGCCCAAGCAGCAGCAGGACAAGCCCAAGCGGCGGATAGAGACCGAGGGCTACCTCGCGGGCATGAAGCGGTTTGAGGACGTGCAGGAATGAATGTGAAAGTGAACCGCACTGGCCCATGGCAGGTCGCATGTGGCTGGCTGAATTCCAGCAGCCCTTCACTCCCGGCCCTCATCACCTTGCTGATTGTCTTCCGTGCGTTGGAACTTCACCCCTGCTTGCGCTGACCCCTCCTGCTCTACCCCTCCTGCTCTACCTTGCTGTTCGCTCGCCCCATATGTGTCCTTTATTGTTTACACCTTGCAAGCCTCATTGCCAGCAGACAATCATGGACATGCTGGAATGTGCAAAAGCCACCGGTGCATGTGCTCGGCGGGCGGTTCAGCCCTTGCGCTGCCGCTTGTTGCCGCCGCCACTGGCGCGGCCCAGCAGCCGTACAGCCTGCCGGTGCTTCTGCCGGTAGTCCTGCAGCAGCCAGGTGGGGCAAGCAAAGGCTTCTATGTGCACAGCTTTGGCAAGAAGATGCAAGCGTAGCATAGCTGACAGCAGTGGTAAGGCCCTGCGCATGCAGCCTACTCGATGCCTCAACAAGGCTGCCTAACCCACCACCCACCTCACCCAACCCAACCACTCCAAGAAGGCGGCTCACCTGCGCCCAGCCCTCCCTGCTGGCTCGCCAGGTCGCCTCAATCTGGGGAAGCGGCTCGCTGCGCTTGAAGGCAGCTCCCTCTGGAAACAGGGCAGCCAGCGCAGCCAGCTGGCGCTGCTCCTCAGCCGCCGCCGCAGCCGCAGCACCACCGGCCGTCCCCTCATCTTCGTCTTCGCTGCAGCCGCTGCCGTCGCTGTCCTGCGCACTTGCACCGGCGGCCTGATGCTTAGCAGGCGTGCCGGCTGCATCAGCCTGCTCCTCTCCGCTCTCACTGCCGCCCTCACTCTCGCTGCCTTCATTCTCGCTGCTGCTGCTGCCTCCGCTATCCTCCTCATCCTCCCCGCTGCTGCTGCCGCCGCTGCCTTCTTCAGCACTGCCCTCGCTGCCGCTGCTGCTGCTTTCCTCCTCGCTGCCGCTGCTGCTTGCTTCCTCCTCACTATCGCTGTCGCTGTCTGCGGCGCCATCCACCTGAGGGATAGTGCGCTCTTGCCGCCGCCGCTTGATGCCTGGCGCTGCCTGCTGCTGCGCCGGCGCAGCGCCCGCCTCGTCTTCGCTGCTGCTGGCGAACCGGTCCAAGTCGACGACTGGCGCCGACTTCTGCCACCACTGCCGCCCAGTGGCCTCCCCGCCTTCCAAGAAGTCGACCACACCTCGCTGCTGCCGCGCTGGTTGCTGCTGCTGAGCTGCCGGTGCCTGCCGCTGCGACTTCGGCTGAGGCGTCGGCTTTGCAGCATCAGGTTGCCGCTGGGGCTGCTGCTTGCCTGCGGGCGCCGCCTGGCCACTGCGCACTGCCATGTGGCTGGGGCTGTCGGCCTCATCATCGCCGCTCGACATGCCGGCCTCCCCTGCCTGCGCCAGCCACTCCTCAAGCTCACTGCCGCCGCTGCTGACGCTGCTGGCCTCAGCCTCGGCGGGCGGCTCCTCTTCTTCAGAGCTGGCTGCCCACTCAGCTGCCTCCTCTTCCTGCTCCTCCGCACCCTCACTGCCCATGCTACCACCGCTGCCGGCACCCCCGCTGCTGGCTGGGCGGCTGCCGCCTGCCCCTGCAAGCCATTCCTCCAGCTCGCTGCCACCGCTGCTGCCGCTGCTGCCCGCTGGCAGCGGCTCAGGCTCTGGGTCCTCCCGCCGCTGCTGTTTGGCAGGTGGCGGCGCCTGCACGTGTGCCAGCTGCTGCTGGCGCCGCTTGGCCTGCTGCGCCGGCTGCGCCGCCTGGGCCTGCACACCCGCCTGCTGCTTGGCAGGCGCGACACCGGTGGGCTTCCCAGCCCATTCAGCATCGCTGTCGGAATCGAAGCGGCTCAGGTCTGCGGCAGCGCGGCTGCCGCCGCCCGCCGCCTGCTGCTCGCCGCCATGCACAAAGTCCACAACTGCCAGCCGACGCTTTTGCCGTGCATCTTCAGCCTGCCCCTGCTGCCGCTGCTTCTTGCTCACCCCCTCGGCAGATGGGTGCCTGCCAGCGGCTGTGGCCGCCAGGCGGCGCTCCCGAGCGGCCACCATCGCTGCTGCTGCCGCCGCTGCGGTGGCTGCATCGTCATCGCTCTCCAGCTGCAGGCTCTCGCTGCCCTCCTCCTCCCCATCAGCGTAGTGGTACGCCACTGACGTGCCTGCGGGAGGTAAGGGAGGTACGGCAGATTGGGCGTTGATGGTGCGTCAGTGATGGAGCACAATGGACGACCAGGGCAGTTGCCTGGAGCTGCAGTGCGGACCCAACAACCAGACAATGCTGCATTTGGCCGACGCGCTGCCTCGTGCACTTTGCCTCCAACCACCCCGCATTCCACACGCCGTCGCACCTGCCGCCTGCTGCGCTGCGGCCTGCCGGGCCTCTGCCAGGCGGCGCCCTCGCTCCCGCCGCTCCTCCACCACTGCCAGCAGCTGGGGCGGCAAGTCTGCTGCAATGCGCTGCAGGTGCGCCTCAAAGCGGTAGCCCGACCGCGGCGGTGTGGGCAGCGGATCCCAGGCTGCCTCCCCTGCCGGCCCGCTCCTGCCGGCTGCCGCCTCTGGGAAGCTGCTCAGCTTGGCCCCGCTGCCCAGCTGCACTTCCACAGCCGTGGGGGCCTTGGGCGGCCGCAGCCGCAGCACGACGCCGGGCTCGAGCGGCGGCAGCGAGGGCTGCGGGGGCATGGCAGCAGGGCGAGTTGAGGTTGTCAGGTGCATAGTGGTGTTGTCATTATGTACACTCTATGATTATGCACACAAATCAAGAGCGCAGGAGCTGCCATGAATGCGCTAACCCCCACCTCGTCTGCCTGCTCTGCGCTGGCGGCAGCGCCGCCGCCGCCCGTCCGCTCCGCTGCCAGCCGCTCCGCATAGTGCTGGCGCGCCAGGCCGCATCTGAGCACGCCTCCCTTCCACTTGCAGCCGTTGTAGGCGGAGACACACTTGCGCAGGGCGGCCTCGTCCTTGGGGCGCAGCGAGACGTGCGCAAAGTTGCGCGGGAATGCTGCATCGCCATACTCCTTTACGGGCGCCAGCTGCAGGTCGGTGACCTCGCCAAACGGCGTGAACCGGGCCTGCAGGTCGGCGGCGCTCACCCCTGGCGGCAGGCCGCCGACAAAGAGCCTGACGGAAGCGGCCATCGCGAAGAAACAAATGGATCACAATGCATGCAGGGCGGCCAAGGGCTGCCGGCTGCCGCCGCCGCCGCCCATGCTGCCCACGCTCAATTGCAACTTGTGAGTCACGGGCAAGCGGATGCCATTGCAGGTTCCAGAAGCAGTGCTGGGTAAGAGAATTGCATCAAATAGAGTGGGCCAGAGTCGCACTCATGTCACTCAGGGCAGGGAGCGCAGTGTGCAGTGTGCAGAGGCGCTGGGGGCAGGAACACACGGGCCTCCGAATCACAGCGGCGCAAAAAAGTCTAACTTGACCAGCAGCTGGCGGGTGTGCGGTCGCGCCTGCAGCCCCAGGTCATACCATGCCGCCTGCTGCTGCCAGTCGCCTGCCCTGCGGCCCAGCCGGTAGGTCAGGCCATGTGTGAACCCTCCCTCTGCCGCATCGTAGCTGGTTTCCAGCCGCAGCTGCCGCGCCGGCTGCCGCAGCCGGCACGTCAGCTTGAGCCCGGCCTTGCGCAGCTGTGCCGCCGCCGCATAGCTGCGTATATGGGAGCTGAGCCGGTGCAGCGGCCGGTGCGGCGCATCCGGCCCCAGGCAGCTGCCCACACTGCTGCTGCTAGGGCCCGCCTCGATTTGGCCGTCGCCCTCCTCAACCGCTGCCGCCGCTGCACCTGCGCCGTCTGGCGCATCGCACACCAGGCTGCCCACAGCGCTGAGCCAGCCGGTCAGCTTTTGGCTGAGGCTGAGGGTCCAACGCCGCTGCCGCGCCTGGTAAGCCACGCTGCTGCTCAGCCGGCCGCCCCACGCCTGCTGCCACCGCCCGCTGACGTCCTGCCACCCGCGCACAGCGCCAGGCACCAGCTCTAACTTCACGCCGGGCACCCGCCCCCGCCCGCACTGCCGCTGGCCCCGCTTCTCGGCGCCATCACTGCTGCTGCCAAGCGCATCGTCGTCGCTATCGCTGCCGCTGCTGCCGCTGCTGCCGCTGCTGCTTGCGCCACTGCTGCCCACTGCTGCTGCGTCCGCCATTCGGAACTTGTCTGCCAGGCCGGGCTGGATTTTGATGCCGCCTGCCAGGCCCCTGCTGCGCGCGCTGCGCCCCTGCAGCTCCAGCCGCAGCACAGCGTGCTGTGCAGCTGCCGCCTCGCTGCCCTGTGGCGGCTCTGCTAGCTCAGCCTTGGCTACTGCGGTGCCTCCGAGCAGCGGCAGGCTGAGCTGCGTGGCGTGCCGCAGCCCGCCTGCCGCCAGGGAGGCGCCTATGCGGTGCCGCGCTGTCACCTGCGGCAGCAGCGGCAGCTTGGGCGCCCTGCAAGGGGGTCGTAAGCGCACGCTTGCTCAGCGGCATATTTCACAGTGAGGGAACAACCAGTGTCGCCCTGGCGCACGCAGCTGCTGCCAAGGGTGCACACCATACCAACAGCCATGAGACCAGCAGCAGCCTGGACGCCCTGCAGAGCCCTTGTCAAGCATCGCACTCACGTGGCAGACAGCAGCAGCTCTCCAGACACGCCGCTGGCCGGGTGGCGGGTCAGCTCATAGTCCAGCCCCACTCGATCGGTCAGGTCCACAAATCCGTCCTGGTGCCAGCCAGCAAAGCCTGTGGGCCCTGTATCCACAGCGCTCAGCGAGCTGTTGATGCCCAGCCGCGCGCTGGGCTGCACCAGGCTCCACAGCACGGCATGCGCCGGCGTGGCAGGCGGCGGCGCCGCGTCCGGCTTGCGGTGCGCTGGCTGCCGCGTGGGGTGGTGCGTCACGCCCAGCAGCGTGCCTGCAGAGGGGCGGAGACCAGGTTGGGTCACAGCTTGTCCGGGTGGGCCAAGGGCATGGTGGCTCAGCTGCAGCCAGCTGCAACCTGCACTTGATTACACTGCCCGCCGACAACTGCCGTGCAACCAACTCACCGGCCCAGGGCACAGCCTGGTAGTCCAGCGATCGCCCGGCCGCCACCTTGAACCGCAGCTCCTCACGCTCCCTGTGTGTAGCAGTGGGGCGGCCATGCTATGAAGCAACAGCACAGCAGGGTAGGAAAGCAGGAGAGGAGCGGGTCTGCGGCGCGGGCGAGGGCGAGCGGCGGCGACCGCGCGCACCTGCTGGCGGCGCCCAGGCTGCTGCTGGAGGCCCGCAGCTCATCCGGCAGCGGTCTAGGCCCGCTGCCAAGCTCCGCCTCAAAGAGTTGCTGCACTTTGCAGGCCCCCGCTGACTCGCTCTCCTCCATGTTGAGCGCCGGGTGTGGTTTGTGAGGTGGATGCTTCCACGAGTCTGATGCTTGCACCCGCCGGGCCTGAAGAGGAGGGCCGGCTGAGCTCCGCTCGCCATCAGGGCTCTGCATTGCCCGGCCCGCCCTGGGCCCCAGGCAAACCGTTTGCAAGTGCTGCAGCAGGTGATCAAAAGGCTCGACGACCTGGCTCTCCCGCCCGCCTGCTGTGCCCGCCCTGGCTTCACTGATTCACGCTCGTGGTGCGTGACCTGCAGTGAGTGATGGCGTGCCCCTGATCCGCCATGCCCGATGGCGCGCTGCGGCAGCCTAAGCCGGGCACTTGCCGCCGTTCTGCCGCCGCCGCCGCCGCCTGCCGCTGACCCTTCCCACATGCTGCCTTCCCTGCAGGGAGCAGACGCACACCTCGGCAGACAGCAGTAGATCAAACAACATGCTGGCAGCACGAGTTTATGCAGGTCCATACCCTGCATGGCCCGCTCCCACCGCTGAGGCCTGCCGTGCCGTGGCCGAGCGCCTGGCGGCAGTGCACGGCTGGCCGCACCTGAAGCGGCAGCAAGGCCTGCCGGCGGTGGGCTGCGAGGAGCGGCGCACGGTGCTGGACAGCCTGGTGAGGTGGCGGGGCAGCCAGCCTTATTTGCATGGCAAGTGGAGTCAAGGTACTGTTGCAGGCTGGGCACCCCCTCCTCCCGCGTCGTGCCCCTCCATTCTTATGACTTCGTTTCCATGCTCCACCCCAGGTCCGCACGCTGCTCAGCCAGAACACCACCGACAAGACGAGCGGCCGCGCGTTTGCGACGCTGAAGCAGCGCTTCCCCAGCTGGGAGGCGGTGCGGCAGGCGCCGCTGCAGGATGTGGCCGACGCGATTCGCGTGAGCGGCTGGGCGCTCTTGCTGTTGCTTCCGCTGGGGTCGGAGCAGGTGGCGGTGCTCTGCAGCCAGTAGTGCGCTGCGGGTGCCTATTCCAGGACCTCGATCACAGTTTGATCAGGCTACTCATGCTGCTCCTCACCAAGTTAAGGCCACCCCCCCTTGTCCTCTGCTTACACCAGGTGGGCGGCCTGGCTGAGATTAAGGCGGGCCGCATCCAAGACATCCTGGGCACGCTCAAGGCGGAGCGCGGCGAGTGCTCGCTGGAGCACCTGCGTGGCCTGAGCACGGCGGAGGTGAAGGCAGAGCTAGGCCGCTTCAAGGTGAGCTGGCAAGAAAGCTGGTTGGAGGATTTTTAGGCAGGCTAGGCGCGTGGGCTGGCGGGGATGAGGGGAACCAGGGATGAGGGGCGGCGGATGCGGCACGCGAGCCCCGAGTTGCTTAGCGATCAGGGGATGGTAGCGCAACCCTAGGCCTGGCAGCTTTAGCTCCCGGCTGGTGCAACACAGCAAACTGAAGACCCTTGCCTCCCATGTATGGCCTCCATTGCAGGGCGTGGGCGCCAAGACCATCTCCTGTGTGCTGCTGTTCGGCTTGGGGGTGAGGACCTGTGTTGCTGCTGCTGCAGGCAGCTGCATGGTCAGGGAGAGCAGTCGCGCTGCAAGCTGGTCTGCGGCCACAAACGATGCCTTTCAAACTCAAGCATGTCTTGGCTGGCTGGCCCAAGCGTGCCAAATGAAGTTGGGCAGCTGACCACTGCTTGCTTGCCCGCCTATCCCTTGTGCAGCAAGACGACTTTGCAGTTGACACGGTGAGGCAGGGTGCAGCTTCAGTCAGGTGCCTTGCCTCAGCTCCCAGCCTGCCGCATCAGCTTCCTGTTGAAGAGCTGTAGTTGTATCTCAATCACTAAGCCACGTACACTGCTTGCTGTCGACTGTGCAGCACGTGTGGGAGATCAGCAAGGCGCTGGGCTGGGCGCCCCTAAACGCCAGCAGGGACCAGGCATATGCACATCTCAATGAGCTGGTTCCAGGTGCGGGGGCAGCTGGAGGTGCCTGCAGCTGCGGCAGTGCGGATGTGCCCGTGGCTGTGGCTGTGCGTGGCAGTGTGGGAATGGCTGTGGGCATGCACATGCGCGTCTGGTAGTGTGGGGGTCTCTTGAGGAGCTGTGCCCGCCCTGAGTGAGCCCAGCAGCAACCTTGCACGCCTCCCTTCTCCTCCCCTGCACCCTGCAGACGACCTCAAGTGCGCGCGCCGGCTGCCGAGGGGGGAGGATTGCATTGTCATGGGCTGCACAGTGGGCTGCGGGCTTGATTGCGCTCTGTGTTCCTCGAATTACCGCAGCGAGCGCAACAGCGACCGCGCTTGTGACCCCTCTTACTGGCCCGACCGTTCCTGCTCCCATGCTTCCCATCCAGGTACGACCTTCACGTCCTGCTCGTCAACCACGGCAAGAAGTGCCCAGCATGCGCTAAGACCGGCAGCGCCAAGCACCGGTCGGCCATTGAGAATGGCGCCGCAGCCAGCTGCCCAATCGCGGAGTTCAAGCCGCCGCCAAGCACACTGAAGCCGTATCCCTCCAGCAAGCAGCCAGGCGGAAAAGGCGGTGGCACAAAGGCAGCAGCGGCAGCGGGCGGCAGCAAGGGTGCCCGCAAGGCAGCGGCAGCTGGCAGCAGTGAAGGCGAGCAGGCACCACGCGGTGGCGGCAAGCGGCAGAAAGTGGCGGCGGGCGAGGGAGCGGCCGCGGCGGCAGCACAGACTGACGGTTGAACCATCTCCAACAAGCAGCTGCTGAGTATCTGAGGCAGGTCTTGTAAGCTCATTGTGCAGAGTGTGCAGATTGCTTTGCCCTCTGGGGATCAGCGCCAGGTAGGCGCGGCCGCCGCCGGCGCAGGGGCTCTTCCTAGTGACGCAGCCGCTTTCTCCGTGCTTGCAAGAGGAACCTTCACGGTTTCGGGCCTCCTGCAAAGGCCTGCCAGCCCCGCGTCCTCGTCGACCCCGCGGCTGCAGCCGCACGGCAGCCAGCTCGGGCCCCTGCAGCCTTGCCCACAGCAGGCACGAGGCACCTGCGCTCGCACAGCGCTCCCTGTGTCCCCGTCGAGAGGGCAGCTCCCAGGGGGCGCCCAAGACTGCCAGCAGCGCGCAGGCAGCGATCGTGTAGCATCAGCAGCATGGCTGTCCGCCAGGCTACGGCTGTGGCAGTGGCGCTGCTCGCCGTGGCGGCCGGCCTGGGCGCCGGCGGCGCCGCCGCCCAACGATCGCAGGCAAGCGCTGCTTTTGCCGGCTGCCCCTCGGCAACTCGTCAGACCAGTTGCCTGCAGGGTGGGGCGGCCGATTTTCTCTTGGGCCGTGCAAAGCCGTTGGTCCGTACCTTCGCGCGCACGTTCCCCCTGCTACCGCCGGCTGTCGGGCGCGCCGCGTTCCGAGCCAAGACAGGCACGAATCACAAGCGTCCGCACTGAGTGCATCGCTCATTCCCTTGCTTGCAGGCTGGATCTGCACCTTCTAGTGGTAGCGGCAGCGGCGGCGGTGTCTCGGCATCTTCGCCCATCGCCAGCGGCCCTTCCATGCCCCAGGCTGCCGCCTACTTCCCACTCACCTCCCGCAACCTGACCTCAGCATTCCCTGCTGGTGAGCGGCTTGGTGTGGCCAGCATGCGGGTCATACGCAGTAGAGGAAAGCAAAAATTGCGCTGCCCAGGGTCGGCCAACTGTTCAGGGGCACGAGCCACGACGGCTGCGGTGCCTCGCCGTTCAGAGCAAGCAGCCTTCAACATGTGGCGAACCGCCTTCTCCCTGCCAGCGCGCTCCCACTGCGCTCCTCCTGCTTGCTGCTTGTGTGCAGGCCAGTACGAGGGCGAGTCCCAGAACCTGGTGTGGCGGCAGGACCCCTCGTTTGGGGAGGTGCTCGACTGCGACGAGGTGGGGCGTGGGAATGTTGGGGTGGTGTGCGGCGTAAATGCAAGTCCACAGCCTTCCACCCTGCATTCAGCTGTTCGCCTTGAACCTGAACCGCCTGCCGTGCCGCCTTGCCCATGCGCACACGCAGGATCGCCAGAGCTATGTGTCCATCCCGGGCGTGCAGTACGGCGCCAGCGGCGGCTTTGCTATCGTCTTCTGGGCCCAGGCGCGCTGGGAAGCGCCTGTGTGTATGGGAGGTTGGCTGTGTACCATGTGCAGGGCAGCGCTGCACCGGCATGCTGTTCATGGCAAGGGGCCATGCATTTATTGTGAGACGCCCGTGCGCACGTTCATGCTCGCCAAACAGAGCTGCATCCACGCACAAGCACCATGCCACTGCTTGCACCTCAATCCCTATGCTAAAGCAGATGCGCTTGGACAATGGCACCTCGTTTGACTACGCCTACAGCCACGTCAACGCGCGCAACACCGAGTTTGCGTTCGACCCAAATGAGGTGGGCCACCCTTCATCACTGGCCACTTGCCCTCTTGTGTTGGCGGGCGTGGCAGGCGTGGTGATTTGCCCGTCACTTTGCAACTTCACGCCTCGCCTCAGTCAATTACTGCATTTCTGGAATCCATTTGTGCAGGTGACCATCTTCCTGCCGGAGAGGGGCCACCCAGACTCCGGCATGGTGAGAAAGGGCAGCACTGGCCACTGGATGGCTTGCATGGGTGGCCTGCATGGTGCTGCCTGCTTCTGGAATGCTGCATTGCACACTGCTCCCATTTCAATCGGCCCAATCATGGCTGCTGTCCCCACATTGCAACGTTGCAGGTGCGGGCCATTGTGCGCGACTCACAGGATGTGCGCACCAACGGCACCCTGCCCTTCTTCCTCGACTCCAATGGTGGGTGTGGAGGGGTTGTTCAGAAACTTCACTTCACAAGTTTTACAGTCCACGGAGCCAGAGAGGGGCTCATGAGACTAAAACAAACAGCCTCATTATCAAAAGCAGTGGGGGTTGGTGCAACGCAAGATAATGCCGGTATTTAGAATGCTTGTGGGCTAGTGCTCCTTGGCTTTGCCATGCTATGTTGTCCTGCTGTTCAACCATGCGGGGACTGCAGGACCTGCTGCAACCCCTGCATGGCTGAACAGCAAGACAGCCCGGCTGGCAGAAGCTGGGGTGCACTGCCCATGGCGTATCAAAGGTGCGTGCTCCATAGCACCTGGCCCACTCAACTTCCCTGCCCCCACCGCCTCCCTCCCTGTCCTCTTTTGCAGGCTGCGTATCTGACCCAGAGTGCCCAAGCAAGCCTGCCACCAATGTGGTAAGTGCCACGCACATGTCTGCAAGAGGTTTGCTGTGTGCAGTGCAGGCAACAGGGCCATGCAGGCAGCAGCGGGAGAATGGGCCCAGCTTGCCTCTCCACCCTGCTGTGCACGTCCCCCGTAATGCTCCTTGCAGTCTGCCGGCGACGGCCAGTGGCACCTGCTGGGCGTCACCACCCTGCCTGAGGTGGGTGGCGGGGCGGGTTGTTCAATAGCTGCCTGAACGTTGCGTTAAAAGGTTGCATGCACGCCGCTGTGCTTCCCATCAGCATGAAATGCATGCTGCACCTCACGTAACTCCCGCCCTGCATCACACTGCCTTTCTCTATTTACCGTTCTTTGCTCCACCCGGCAGGGCGGCAAGGGCTTCCAGCTTTATGTGGACGGCCAGCTGGCGACGCAGGCGTCGGGGCGGCTGTACACAGGTGGGGCAGTGGCAACCAGCTGCCTGCCGCATTTGCGTGCCATTGAGAAGTGGCACAGAGGGCCCCTTTCCACAGCAGCCAGCCGCGCGAGGCAGGCGCCATCGAGCGCCCATTACTTTGCACCCTCCCTACCGCCGCACCTAATGCATCCCTACTTGCTGCCACCCTCTTGCCTCCCTCTACAGATTCAGAGGGCTTCCCCAAGGCCCCCACCGGCGGCGGCCCCATGAACCTGACCGGCAACATCACGCTGTGCGCACGCTCCGACCTGGACCCCTCGGTGCGCTATTGAGTGGCAGAAAGGGGAGCTCGGAAGGGGCTGAGAGCGTGGGGGGCGTTTCTTGCGGAAACCAGTGACCCGGGAAGACATTGACGACAGAAGGCGTTCCCTCCCAACTGTCAACTCTAACCAGCCTGCCCATTAGTCCTCCTTTGACCACCCCTGCCCCCTGTGCAGCGCTTCTTTGGCGGCAGCATCGCGCACCTGTTCATCTACGACACCGCCCTCAGCTCCGACCAGATGCAGGAGGTGGGCCCTGCTTTTCATGTGCAGTGAGCGGTGGCCCAGGTTGCATGTGCAGTGCGCCACGGCTCAAGTCACATGTGCAGCGCGGGCTCTCACCAGACAGCTGGCAGCCTGCAAGGCTGCATTGCGAGACCACACCGGCCGATGCCGCATCGCACTGCCTGCAACCCACACCCTCCCCCCTCGACCTGTCCGCAGATCTACAACACCGGGCAGCGGAGCATGGCTGCCATGAACGCCAGCAGCAGCTCAACCAACCCCAACACCAACGACACTCGCACCCGCAGCGTGGGCAGCGGCGGCGCGCTGCAGCAGCAGGCGCAGCAGCTGAGCTCTGACGCCACGCAGCAAGGGCAGCCGGCACAGCAGGCGCAGCAGGCAGACCCAGCGGCAGGGGCGCAGCCGGCAGCTGATTGTGTGACGCCCTGTGATGCCTACAACGGCGCTCTGGCCTGCTTCACAGCCGCCAACGAGATCCGGCTGTGCACCAGCGGCAGCAGCCTGGGCAGCAGCGGCAGCAACGGCACCGGGGACAGCACTGGCTTTACCTCGGCTGACCCCAGCTCAACCTACCAGCCGGCAGCTGACTGCGTTTCCATTTGCGAACAGCTGGACGGCGTCTGGGTGTGCTACACAGCAGCAGCCGCAGTGCGCATGTGCCTGCCGACTGATGCTCTTTCGACGGTGGATGCAGCCCTGCAGTCAACCTTGCTGGCCGACAGCCCACCCAGCAGCAGCGGCAGCCAGCAGGCGGCGGCACAGCTGGGCGGGCAACCGCTGTGCTCTGCCATGCCCATCCAAGGTGCGGCAGGCCTGCTGCTTTGGGAATGAGATTGCACCAGTCTTGCCGCTGGGTGGCTAACGCCAGGGAGGATGCTTCATTTGCACATCTGGTGGCAGGGCACTCTCACAGGCTCATGAGCACCTTAATGAACGAACAGACTGGAGCCCTCCTCCCCACTTCTCCACTCCCCTCCCCATCCGGACAGGCATCGCCACTGTGCAGTCGTGCGCCACCAGCTACCAGTGCACCGCCCTGTCCCGCCAGCATCTGGCCTCCAACTTTGGCTCCCAGCTGAACGTGTCTGTGGGCGACCTGGGAGTGTGTGCGTACGCGCCCCAGGCAAGCCAGGATCCGAGGAGTGGGGCAATGTGTGCGGCCTGGCTTGGTTTGCAGGCTGCGTTGGCTGGCAGCAAGGGTAATGCATGGGCAGATCAGCTCTGGTTCTTTGGGCAGCACCATGTCCCTGCTTGGCGGGCAATCTGCGGCAGCTGTGTCCCCACTCATGTCTGCCTCACATGCCTGCCTGGCCTCCCAATGATGCGCAGGGCTTCCTGCTGCCAGACGCCGCTACAGTGCCACCTGCCATGGCTTTCTTCCCGCTGGCTGAGCAGGTGGGTGGGCAGCCGCCATGGGTGCATCCTCCATGGGTGGCATGCTCCTGTGCCTGTGCAGCCAAGTCCAAGCCCGGCCCACGCTGCTGACTCGTGCGGCTGCAGCCCGGCCAGCTTGTACTGCTTGTGGCCTCATGCACGCCTGCAGACCCGCGTGCCCCCAACCTTCCTGCCCTCCCTCTCCCCTCATCTGCTGTGTGTCCTGCAGACCCTGCATTCCTTCCCGCTGCCCGACTACACCGGCTCAGCCGAGGGCGCGGGCATTGTGGAGGACCCGCTGTTTGGGCGCGCCCTCTCCTGCTCCTCCACCGACCGAGACCTGGTGGGTGGGGCAACTGTTCGACTCAAGAGGGGGGTGCTTGCAGTGGCATCTGGATGGCTGGGCGACGGCCGCACGCTTCTGGGCACACATGTCGAAACGCAGCGCTCCCGTGCTGGGCTCTTGGTGCGTCTCAATCGCAGCACTGCGTGCCCAAATCATCCTATAATGGTGCAACCCATCCCAAACTGATGCAGGTGGCTCTGGACGCGGTGCAGTACGCGCGCTCCGGCGCCTTCTCCGTCAACCTCTGGTTCAAGCCCGGCAACATGAGCGGCAGCTCCATGAGCTACCTGTTCTCGCACCGAGGCACCACCAACTCCTCCAACGCAACCGCCAACACGGGGTGGTACCCCAACCAGATTCAGGTGTGGGGTGGCGGTGGGGTGGGGTTGCCCGCTGGCACTGGGCAGGCGGACGCTTGGTGGTGCTGGGGAACTCGTGCGCACACCGCTGATGCAAAGCACTGCCTGCCCTGACCTTGTGAGTGCCCAGCCCAACCACCCAGCCCTTGACGCCCTCCCCCATCCCTCGCAGCTCCACCTGCTCAATGAGAAGCACCTCCACCCAGCCCTTGCTGCCCTCATCCGTTCATCCATTCTGCCACCCTCCCTTGCCTCCCTTGCGCAGCTCTACCTGCCGAATGAGGAGCACCCCTCCTATGGCGTCGTGCGCACGTATGTGAAGGATTACGACGATGTGCCCGCCACCATGGGCGCCGCCACCTGGCTGGACTCGGGTGCGTGGGCGTCTGGCTGAAAGTGGGTGGGTGCCTGGGTGGGAGGTTGACGTTATGGCCCGGCTGAACTTGGTGGTGCTCAGGAAGGTGCTATATCGCACCCACCTTGCTCTGTGCTGTCACTGCCACCAGCCCAGCCCCTCGCCCCAGCCAGCCTGGTCCCCTTTGCGCCCACACCGCAGACGGCACCAAGGCCTACAGCGATGCGCGGGAGGCGAGCCTGGCGCAGCAGCTGTACGACGGCGGCTGGCACATGGCCACTGTGACCAGCCAGCCGGGTGGTGGCAAGGGGTACCGCCTGTTCCTGGACGGCACCCTGGTCAACGAGGTGCGGCATTCATTGTTTGCTTACCTGCACTGAATACGAGCTTGCTATATATTGCACTGATTGAAGGCACGGACTGAAGGCTGAGGCAGCCTGGGCAGCGCCATGCATACCCAGCCGCTGATCTCAGCCCTGCCTTCGAGGCGAGGCGCTACTCTGCCTCTCCTCTGGGCGGCCAACCACCGCACGGTTAATCAGCCAGTCGCAAACTTTCTCTCACCTCCCTCTTGCAGATCCAGGAGGGTGTGTCCTACACCACGCCTGAAGGCTTCCCCATCCCCGTGAGAGAAGCAGCTTGGCACATGCTATCGGCCAGGGTTGGAAGCACGACAGTGCATGCCTCGGTGGCATTCTAAACGTGCACTGCCGGTGCTCTGATTATGCACCTTTGTTCATGATCAAAGGCCATGTCGCATCAACCCTCCCAGCGTTAACTTTTCCTTGCAACAGATTGATGGCGGCGACCCAATTCTGCTTGACGGCAATGTGGTGCTGTGCGTGCGGTCCGACGACCCCACCGGCCGCCACTATGACGGCAGGGTGAGCGCTGAGGTGGATGGTCGTGGCCAGCTTACGTGCAGCAGGTTTGGAAGCCGGTTCCTCGCTGATTGAAGCCAGAGAGCAACGACTTGACACCAGCTGATCACAGTGCGACCTTGCGCCCACACCTTCACCGCAGCTGGCCTACCTGAGCCTCTTCGACCAGGCGCTGGACGAGGCGCAAGTCAGGTGTGCTGCTGCTGCCGCACGGCTGTTGGTGCCTGCCATGCCCAAGCGGCACAGCAGCCGCATCCCTAGCTGAGTAGCATCCCTTGCTGCACACCCAGGGCTGCCTTCGGTCTCTCATTTTGCGGTTGACACTTGCTGTGCGGAGCCTCCCTTGCCCGCAGCGCGCTCTACGACGCGGTGGCGACCAACATGACTGCCGCATCACTGGCCCCCTCCACGCCCTCCTCTTCTGCCGATGAGCTGCCCGTTTTCTCTCCCAAGACTGGTGAGCAGCGCCGCCTTTGTGTGTTGGGCGCGGTTCTGCAGGGGCTGCAAGCTGTTAGAGGGCGGCTTGAGTGCCATGGGGTGCGATGTTTCGGCTCCGCTGCAACACCGCAGGGGGCACCCTGCAACTGTGTGCCAGCTGAAGGGGACAGCTCCCACGCGTTGCCTGCCTGCTTGCTCCGCAGCCACCAACGTGACCCGGCTGTCCGTGACGGGCCGGCCCTGCCAGTTTCCAGCGCTGTACGGCGGAGAGCTGGTCACCGACTGCATCCCCATTAGCGGCACCGCCAGCTGCCAGGTGTCTGGGGTGCTCGTTGTGCCCAATGAGCACGCTTTGCGTATTGTGCCGGAAACATAGCCACCCATCATGTGCGTCACTGCCGCTGCATCATCGCACTGATCACACATACATCGGCAATGCTCCCTGCGCAGGTGGCCGAGGGCGTGTGGGAGCCGTGCCAGGGCGCCGCGAATGCCAGCGAGGTGACCCTGCTGCCCTCGGGCTACGCCAACCAGTCGGCATCGGACCCAGCCGCCGCTGCCGCCACCAACAGCAGCCGAGAGCCGATCATTGCGGCGCACGGCACCGTGTGCCAGCTGCCGCTGGTGTACAACGGCGTGCAGGTGGGTTTAGGTTGGAAAGCACAGGGTGGGGTGGACAAAACAGGGCGGAGCTGCTGTGGAGCGCGGCAGCAAACAGTGGACGGGAGCAGACATCTGACCAGCAGTCTGAATCGCAGCACAGCTTCCAAGTTCAACCCGCGCCCACATGGCATTGATGATCATTCCCACCTGCACTCCCGACCCTGCTCCTGCTCAACCCCGCTGTGACTTGCTGCAGGTGGATGGCTGTGTGGCCATGGGTGGCTCCTACATGTGCTGGGGCGCTGACACCGCCGCCTGGGAATCCTGCCCAGATGACCTGCTCAGCAAGGCGAGCTGGAGGGTTGAGAGGAATGCAGGGGGTTTGCAGCGGTCGGGGCCTGCCGTTGGGCATGGGCGGCATTCACCGCAGGAGCAGGAATGCAGGGTGGACAGCATTGCAAACATACTCTCCCGGACTTGCGGCCCTGACTTCCCCACCCAACCCTCTCATCTGCTCCTCACAGGCCGCCCCTGGACCAACCGGCATCAGCGCCGCCACGGTGCCGCTCCCGGCGGTGCCGCAGCACACGCGCATCACAAACGGCGGCCAGGCCTGCCGCCTGCCCACTGTGTTCCAGGTGGGTCTGCTTGCTGGCGCTGCTAAGGAGTGGTTGGCAACTCGTATGTCGTGCAGCCAGCTAACCCAATGTGTTTATTTGAGATAGCAGCCAACCGAAGGGACGTCTCTTTGCTCCACTTCCTGCCAACCAGGGCGAGCTGCTGGACGACTGCATCATGCGGGGCGGCGCCTGGTCCTGCCTCACCGCCGCCAACGAATGGCAGCGCTGCAACCTGGGCGCCACGCCGGCCCCCACCGACGCCCAAGGCCAGCTGCTGGTGGCGCAGGTGCGGATTTTGGATTGGTGCAGAGTGCTGCCGGCCCCTGCGGTGCAGCATGCGCTGCCGGCACCCTGCGGCGCACGTGCAATTGGTGCTCGGGTCCGCCAACCCACATGGCAGCATTATGCTTTCTGCCGCACGTTCGTCACCCCAACCTCGCGGCTCTCCCCCTGCTGCAGCGCGCAACCACCACCAATGCATCATGCCTGCTGCCCGCGGTGTACGGCGGCACTCTGTGGTTTGACTGCGTCAAGTACACCGATGGCGGCAGCACTGCGGACATCTGCCCCACTGCGGTGAGGGGCATGGCTGGACATGCAGGCGTGGATATTTGCGTTGGGAATGGCATCACTTTGGCATGCAGCCCAAGCTTCACCGCTGTTGATGGCCCTTGTGTTCACCCCTGCGTGGCCTGCCCCAATCACAGGCGGGAGAGTGGGACCTGTGTGCCACCTCAGGCATGCCCGGCACCCCATCGTCCGACCCCAAGCCGCTTGAGTGAGCTGAGGGCTGCGATGCTGGGTGTTTGCTGTCAATCTAAGGTGTTGGCCAGCAACATGGCGGAGTTACGATGCTGCTGCCGTCCGGTCAGCTCCCCCAACTTTAAGTCAGCGGCTCGACTGCTCTTCCTGTCCTGATCTCCCTCCACCCTCCCGCTCACTGGCCGGTGCAGCCTGGCCGCCGTGCTGAGCGGCCGCGTGCCTGGGCGCATGGGCATGCTGTGCCCTATTGAACCATCCGACAACCCTGTGCACAACTGCGCAGCCGACATGGTCTGCGTGCCGCTG
>VFQQ010001342.1_pt1 | contig 35251 bp, 38 predicted proteins | sample 3512341 | NCBI WGS metagenome assembly VFQQ01 (sample SAMN10412373, study PRJNA504923) | tailings metagenome | isolation source: Relicate 2 Philex TSF1 revegetated site | place: Philippines: Tuba, Benguet | collected 2017-08-29 | reverse complement strand
AGCGCCTGCATGGCATGCAGGAGGTCAGCGGTTCGATCCCGCTTGGCTCCACCATTTCTTCCCTAAACCTGCGGCTCAAGGTTCCGGATCGGTGATGAAGCCGGTGACGGTCTTGCCGCGTTCGCCTTCGGTGATGACGGCGATGGTCGTCAGCCCGTCTTTGGTCGCAACGCCCTCGCCTGCCTTCCAGGCAAACCGGCAGGGCGCGGTGCCTGTGCCGGCACAGCTATCGAGTTCCGGATAGGCGGGATTGCACACGAAGGCATCGCCTTCGCAGGTGCCGGCCGGAACCCAGCCGTCCTCGATCAACCGCTCGCGCGCCTCGCCATAGGTCATGCCGGTTTTGATCTCGCCCGATTGCAGGCTGAGGCCATCGGCCGCCGAAGCCGGTCCGGCCATCAGCGCAACCAGGGCGAAGGCGATCCGGGATTTCGAGATCATCGCGTGCAGTCTCCTCTCGCGTTTCCGGCTCAGTCGAACAAGCCGCGCGCCGAATAACAAGCGCCGCGCTTGATCAAAACCGGACGCTGCGCTTGAACGGCGTTATGAGCATCGAAATTCTCTCCACCCACAAAACCTTCGGCGGCACGCTCAGCTATGTGCGGCACAACTCCGCCGCGACCGGCACACCGATGCGGTTCACGGTCTTCACACCGCCGGGCAGCGGGCCGTTCCCCGTTCTGACCTTTCTGGGTGGTCTGACTTCGACGGAGGAAAATTTCACCACGAAGGCCGGCGCCCATCGCACCGCTGCCGAGGCCGGCGTCATCGTCGTTGCGCCTGATACCAGCCCGCGCGGCGACGAGGTGGCGGACGATCCGGCCTACGATCTCGGCAAGGGTGCGGGCTTCTATGTCGATGCGACCGAGGCGCCGTGGGCGCCTCATTTCAAGATGGAGAGCTATGTCACGCGCGATCTGCGCGAGGCCGTGAACGCCAACTTCCCCGCCGATCCCGATCGGCAGGGCATCACCGGCCATTCCATGGGCGGGCATGGTGCGCTGACGCTGGCGATGAAGCACCCCAACCTCTTCAAGAGCGTCAGCGCCTTCGCGCCCATCGTCTCGCCGCTGAACTGTCCGTGGGGCGAGAAGGCGTTCACCGCCTATCTCGGGCCCGACCGCGCCACCTGGGCGGCGCATGATTCCGCGGCGCTGGTCGCTGCAGGCAAGGCCGCGCCTTTCGACGACATCCTGATCGATCAAGGCCTTGGCGATTCCTTTTATGAAAGCCAGCTGAAGACGCATCTGATCGAAGAGGCGGCGTCGAAGTCAGGTGCGAAACTCACCGTCCGCCGCCATGACGGCTACGACCACAACTACTTCTTCATCTCGACCTTCATTGCCGACCACATCGCGTTTCACGCGAAGCGACTGAAGGCTTAACCGGTCCCCAGCTCGGCGCGCGCCAGTTCGACAGCCGTCAACCAGCGCGTGCGTTCCTCGACCGCATCGGCCATCGCACGATGGGCTGGTGCGGGGCGATCGGCCGCCTGCAGCGCGCGCATGACGCGGCCTTTCACGCCCTCGGCGGTGTCTGGTGTCATGCGCTCGGCCAAGATTGCGATGACCGTCTCGGCAATCGCCTCGTCCGTATCGCGCAGTTTCAGGGCGTGGCGCGGCAGCCCGGCGGCGCGCAGCAGCACGCTCATCCACTTGCCGTCCCATGACGGTGCGCTGGCGAGAAGATCGTGACCGGTCAACGCCTCGACCATGCGAGCCGCGACCTGATCGTGCGGCGTGCCTTCGTCGAACAGGCGGTCGCGTTCGATGCCGTGGATCGCCTCCGCCGTCGCGCGCCAGTCGGTCCAGCCGGGCGCGGGGCGGATGAGATAACTCTCGCCCGTGCCGTCCTCGAACACCCAGGCGACCTCGATGGGATAGCTGTCATCCGACAACGAGGAGGCTTCGAAATCGAGAAAAGCGAGCATCGGCCCATGATGCCGCCATGATCGCATCGCGCAATGCGCAAAGGCGCGGCATATCGCCAAGGCTCGCAGAATCAGGCCCCAGCCGCTAAACCTCGCACGACCGAAATCGTCCAAGGGAGAGCCCCATGAAGACCCGCGCCGCCGTCGCTTTCGAAGCGAAGAAACCGCTGGAGATCGTGGAGGTCGATCTGGAAGGCCCCAAGGCCGGCGAGGTGCTGGTCGAGATCAAGGCGACGGGCATCTGCCATACCGACGCCTACACGCTGGACGGGCTCGACAGCGAAGGCATCTTCCCCTCGATCCTCGGCCATGAAGGCGCGGGCGTGGTGCTGGAGGTCGGCCCCGGTGTCGCCTCGGTGCAACCGGGCGATCATGTGATCCCGCTCTACACGCCCGAATGCCGGCAGTGCAAAAGCTGCCTCAGCCGCAAAACCAATCTCTGCACTGCCATTCGCGGCACGCAGGGCAAGGGCCTGATGCCCGACCAGACCTCGCGCTTCTCCTATAAGGGCCAGCCGATCTACCATTACATGGGCTGCTCGACCTTCGCGAACCACACGGTCCTGCCCGAGATCGCGCTGGCGAAGATCCGGTCCGACGCGCCGTTCGACAAGGCCTGTTACATCGGCTGCGGCGTCACCACCGGCGTCGGTGCGGTGGTGAATTCAGCCAAGGTCGAGCCCGGCGCGAACTGCATCGTGTTCGGCCTCGGCGGCATCGGCCTCAACGTCATTCAGGGCCTGAAGATGGTCGGGGCTGACATGATCGTTGGCGTCGATATCAACGACACGAAAGAGGAATGGGGCCGGAAGTTCGGCATGACCCACTTCGTGAACCCGAAGAAAATCGCGGGCGACATCGTTCCCCACCTGGTGGAACTGACCAATGGCGGCGCGGACTACACATTCGATTGCACCGGCAATACGACTGTGATGCGCCAGGCGCTGGAAGCGTGCCATCGCGGCTGGGGCGAAAGCGTCATTATCGGCGTCGCCGAAGCCGGCAAGGAGATCGCCACCCGGCCGTTCCAGCTCGTCACGGGACGTGTCTGGAAGGGATCGGCCTTCGGCGGAGCGCGCGGGCGCACGGACGTGCCGAAGATCGTCGACTGGTACATGGACGGGAAGATCCAGATCGACCCGATGATCACTCACGTGCTGACGCTGGAGGAGATCAACAAGGGTTTCGACCTGATGCACGCGGGCGAGAGTATCCGTTCGGTGGTGGTTTACTAGTGTTCCGGGCGCGCCTGAGAGCCGTCTTGATCGGCGCGGCGCTGGCCGGAACGTCCGCGTTCGCTGCCGAGCCGGCGGCTACGCCGCAGGACGCCTTCCAGACCTTTCGCGAACTCTGCAATGCCGGCCAACTGGACAGCGAGGCCGGCAAAGCGATCCGCGTGCGCGAAATGGCCGACATGCCTGGCGCCGGTTGCGAATTGCCCGACGCAAACACCTATCTCTTCATTGACGACACACATGCTGTCGCTCGCATCACCGCATCCTTCCCGGAAGTCGGCGAAACGGACGCTTATTTCTATATCGACGCCTCGAACGAAGGCTGGCGCATCGCGGCTGCGCGCGGGTTCGCCCTCACCGGCGTTCCGCGCGCCGCACTCAAGAGCTTGCAGGAAAAGCCGAAGCGGACTCCGGAGGAGGAGGTAAAGCTGCGTAATCTGACGCTCACACTTGCGTCGGATCAGCAGTTGCACGTTTGGCAAGCTGGCAATGTCGGCAGCCTCGATAGGCTCGCTGCCGACGTAAACGATACTAATCTGGCCAAATCTCTCGGTGTAGGAGTCGCCTACAAGGATTCGAATGGAACGATCTTTGTCGAGATCGGCGGCATGACCGACAATGTCGTCGGCTTTCTGAAACCGGGACCGTCCGGGCCGCCGAAGATGACACCGTCGGACTATATCTGGGTCGAGCCGCTGGAAGGCGGCTGGTTCTTGTACCGGACAACCTGATTTTCAGGCGAAGGCCTGTTGCAGTGAACGCGCCACCCGGTACCAGCCCACGCAAGCGCGGCTAATGCCTCGCTTCAGCGGATACGGTTTATCGGGAGGGCGGCGGCTGGTAAGTCGCCGTCCATGACCATCGCCCGCGATATCGCCGAAGCCATCGGCAACACCCCCCTTATCGAGCTGAAGCGCGCCAGCGCAGCGACCGGCTGCCGCATTCTGGGCAAGGCCGAGTTCATGAACCCCGGCCAGTCGGTGAAGGACCGGGCGGCGCTGTTCATCATCAAGGACGCGGTCGCCAAGGGCTTGCTCAAGCCCGGCGGGGTGATCGTCGAAGGCACCGCCGGGAATACCGGCATCGGGCTGGCGCTGGTCGGCAGCGCGCTCGGCTTCCGCAGCGTGATCGTGATCCCCGAGACGCAGTCCCAGGAGAAGAAGGACATGCTGCGCCTCGCCGGGGCCGAGCTGGTGGAGGTGCCTGCTGTGCCCTACGCCAACCCGAACAATTACGTGAAGGTTTCCGGCCGCATCGCCGAGGCGTTGGCCAAGACGGAGCCTAACGGCGCGATCTGGGCCAACCAGTTCGACAATGTCGCGAACCGCCATGCGCATATCGAAACGACCGGCCCCGAAATCTGGGAGCAGACGGGCGGCAAGGTGGACGGCTTCGTCTCGGCCGTCGGCACGGGCGGGACGCTCGCCGGCACCGCCATCGCGCTGCGCGAACGCAAGGCGGACGTGAAGATCGCCCTGGCCGATCCGTTCGGCGCGGCGCTCCATAGTTTTTACACGACGGGTGAGCTGAAATCGGAAGGCTCGTCGATCACCGAAGGGATCGGCCAGGGCCGCATCACGGCGAACCTCGAAGGCTTTACGCCTGACTATTCGTTCCAGATTCCCGATGCCGAAGCCGTCGAGCAGGTGTTCGACCTGTTGCAGTATGAGGGCCTGTGCCTTGGCGGCTCGTCGGGCATCAATGTCGCGGGCGCCGTGCGCCTTGCGCGCGAACTGGGGCCGGGCAAGACGATCGTCACGATCCTCTGCGATTACGGCACGCGCTATCAGTCCAAGCTCTTCAACCCCGCCTTTCTGCGCGAGAAGGGCCTGCCCGTCCCCGGGTGGCTGGAGAAGCCCGTCACCATCGACAAGCAGCTGGTGTAACGCGAACCCTTCGCGCCTGCGACAGAACGCGCGGCGCGGAAGTTCCAAAAGGCGCTCAGGATTTCGTGGTCGAAACACGAAAGCCGGGGGGCTTCTCATGTCGGACGTACAAGGGTCGGTTGCGTATGAAAAAGTAGGCGACGAGTATTTTGCGAAGCGTGGCTTACGGCGCTATGCGGGTGTCGCATCGCTCTGGGCGCTGGGCGTCGGCGCGGTGATCTCGGGCCATTTCTCGGGCTGGAATTTTGGCCTCGGCGCGGGCGGCTGGGGCGGGCTCTTCATCGCCGCCATCCTCATCGCCATCATGTATCTCGGCCTCGTCTTCTCGATCGCCGAGATGTCGCCCGCGCTGCCGCACACGGGCGCCGCCTACTCCTTCGCCCGATCGGCCATGGGCCCATGGGGCGGCTTCATCACCGGACTTTGCGAAAACGTCGAATACGTCATCACGCCGGCGGTCGTGGTCTCGTTTATCGGCGCCTATCTCGGCGGGATATTCGGGACACCCTTAGAATTCCAACCGGTCTATTGGGTGTTCGGCTACATCGTCTTCGTCGGCCTCAATGTGTGGGGCGTGGAGCTTTCATTCCGCGTGACGCTGATCGTGACGCTGCTGGCCCTCGCCTGCCTCGTCGCCTTCTGGGTCTCGGCCATTCCGAACGCCGATTTCAGCCGCTGGGCGCTCAACATCGCCGCTGACGGTTCGCAGATCGAAGGCGGCAACGGGCCCTTCCTGCCGATGGGCTGGTACGGCGCGCTCGCCGCCCTTCCCTATGCCGTGTGGCTGTTCCTTGCGATCGAGCAACTGCCGCTGGCGGCCGAGGAATCCATCGATCCCAAGCGCGACATGCCCAAGGGCATCATCCTCGGCATGATCACGCTGATCATCTCGGCCTTCATGATCCTGTGGCTGAATTCGTCGATCCCGATCCAGAAGCCGCTGGAAGGCGGCGGGTTCGCGGAAGGCGCGTTCGCGATGGGCTCATCGGCCGAGCCGCTGCTCGACGGGTTCAGCGCGATTTACGGTTCGGGCATCGCCTCGTATCTCGCGCTGATCGCGGTCGTAGGCCTCATCGCCTCGTTCCACACGATCATCTTCGCACAAGGCAGGCAGATCTACTCGCTAAGCCGCGCGGGTTACTTCCCCCGCGCCCTCTCGATCACCCACGGCACGCGGAAAACGCCGCATGTTGCGATGATCACGGGTGCGCTGGTCGGCCTCGCGGTCATGCTGGGCATCTGGTTCTATCTCGGGCCAGAGGCAGGCGCAGCGCAGATCGGCACGACGCTGCTCAACATGGCGGTGTTCGGCGCGATGCTCTCGTATATCGCGCAGGCGGTGTCGTTCATCGTGCTGCGCAAGACGCACGCCCATATCGAGCGGCCCTATCGCAGCCCGCTCGGCGTCGCGGGTGCGACAGTGACGATCATCATCGCGCTGGTGACGATCGGCTTCCAGTTGCTGGACCCCTCGTTCCGCAACGCAGTGCTGGGCGTCGCCGCCTGGTTCGTGCTGGGCCTGCTCTATTTCGGCATTGTCGGCCGCAACAAGCTGGTTCTATCGCCCGAGGAAGAGTTCGCGCTCTCGAAGGGTGAAGCCGAGTACAAGTCGCACTAGTCTCAAGCGGGCGAGGCCGCGCCGCGGCCTCGCCCCTTGTTCTCAAAGCTGAAGAGTAACGGTCATGGATGCACGCGACGTGAAGACGGCGGCGGATGCCCGCGCCATCGTCGAGATGCGGGGTCTTAGCCATGTGAAAGTCGGCGTGTTCGACGCTGACGGCATCCTGCGCGGCAAATATATGGGCCGCGAGAAATTCTTCTCGGCTCTCGAAAAGGGTTTCGGCTTCTGCGATGTCGTGCTGGGCTGGGATTCGAACGACCAGCTTTACGACAACGTCAAATTCACCGGCTGGCACACGGCCTATCCAGACGCCAATGTCCGCATCATCCCGTCATCTTGCCGCGACCTACCCGATGAAGGGCAGATGGTTCTCTTTCTCGCGGAGTTCGAGGGCGAGGCCGAGGCGATCTGCCCGCGCGGGCTGCTGCGCCGTGTGCTGAAACGGGCCGAGAGCCTTGGCTATGGCGTCAACGCCGCAGCAGAGTTCGAGTTCTTCGTCTTCAGCGAAACGCCCGACAGCGTGCGCGAGAAGGGCTACCGGAACCTCAAGCCCATTACGCCGGGCTTCTTCGGTTACTCGATGCTGCGGAACTCCGTGCACGCCGATTTCTACAACGACCTCATCGCCATGTGCGGCGCGATGCGCATGCCGCTGGAGGGCCTGCATACCGAAACCGGCCCGGGCGTGCTTGAGGCGGCCATCGAATACTCCGAAGCGCTGGAGGCCGCCGATCGCGCGGCCCTGTTCAAAACCTACACCAAGGTTCTCGCGCAAAAGCGCGGCTGGATGGCGACGTTCATGGCGAAATGGTCGAAGGACTGGCCCGGCCAGTCCGGCCATCTGCACGTCTCGCTGAAAGGCAAGGACGGCGGCAATCCGTTCCACGACGCGAACGGCGTGCATGGCATGTCGGACATCCAGCGCTGGTTCGTCGGCGGGCAGAAAAAGCTGATGCCGGAATTGCTGGCGATGATCGCCTGCACGGTGAATAGCTACACCCGCCTGATCCCCGGCTTCTGGGCGCCGACGGACGCGACATGGGGCGTCGAGAACCGCACCTGCGCGCTGCGGGTCATTCCCGGCGGGCCGAAATCGCAGCGGGTCGAGTACCGCATCGCAGCCGCCGACATAAATCCCTATATCGCGCTCGCCTGCGCCATCGGGTCGGGCCTCTGGGGCATCGAGAACAAGATCGAGCCGGGCGATCCGATCCAGGGCAACGCCTACGAGATCAAGTTTCCGTCAGAGGCGGCGCTGCCGCGAACCCTGTATGAAGCGGCGGAGCGGCTAGAGGCCAGCACGGCGGCGCGTGATCTCTTCGGAGACGCCTTCGTCGAGCACTATGCCGCGACGCGTAAATGGGAAGAGCGCGAGTTCCGGAAAGCCATCACCGACTGGGAGATGGCGCGCTACTTCGAAATCATCTGAGCCGCACGATATCGCGGCCACCTGAGGAGCCATCATGGACGATATCGTCTGTATCTCGCCGATCGACGGCCGCGAAGTAGCGCGGCGCAAGCCCGCTTCCGACGCGGCCATTGAATTCGCACTGAACGCCGCCCACGCCGCGCAGATCGAATGGGCGAAGCGCCCGGTCGCCGAACGCGTCGGCCTCGTTATGAAGTTCATGCACGCCATGCTGGCGCTGAACCAGGAGATCGTGCCCGAGCTCGCGCTGCAGATGGGCCGCCCGGTGCGGTATGGCGGCGAGTTCAAGGGCTTCGAGGAGCGCGTGCGCTATATGGCGCGCATCGCGGAAGAGAGCCTCAAGCCCGTCCTGCCGGCCGATCCCAAGGAAGGCTTCCGCCGTTTCATCAGCCGCGATCCGCTCGGCCTCGTGCTCGTCATCGCGCCCTGGAACTATCCTTATCTCACCGCCGTCAACACGATCGGCCCGGCGTTGATGGCCGGCAATGCGGTGCTGCTGAAGCATGCCTCGCAGACCATCCTGGTGGGCGAACGCTTCCAGCAGGCGATGGACGCGGCCGGGATTCCGAAGGGTCTCTTCCAGAATCTCAACCTCACGCACGAACAGACCTCGAAGCTGCTCGCCAGCGGCGCGGTGGACCATGTGAACTTCACGGGCAGCGTCGGCGGCGGCCAGGCGATCGAGCGCGCTGCTGCGGGCACGTTCACGACGCTGGGGCTTGAGCTCGGCGGGAAAGACCCGGCCTATGTCCGCGCCGATGCCGATTTGGACTTCGCCATCGAAAATCTCGTCGACGGCGCGTTCTTCAATTCCGGCCAGTGCTGCTGCGGCATCGAGCGCATCTATGTGCACGAATCCAAGTTCCGCGATTTCGTCGAAGGCTTCGCGGCGCTGACGCGGAAGTATGTGCTGGGCAATCCGCTGGACGAGGCGACAACGCTCGGGCCGATGGCGCAGACCCGCTTCGCCACGCTGATCCGCGGGCAGATCGAGGAGGCGCGCTCGAAAGGCGCGACGGCGCTGATCGACACCAAGGCGTTCGCCGCCGACAACGACGGCTCGCCCTATCTCGCGCCGCAGGTGCTGGTCGATGTCGATCACAATATGAGCGTGATGGTGGATGAGAGCTTCGGCCCGGTCGTCGGCATCATGCCGGTGAAGAATGACGCCGATGCGATCACGCTGATGAATGACAGCCCCTATGGCCTCACCGCCTCGATCTGGACGGCGGACGTGGACGAGGCCGAAACTATCGGCCGCCAGGTGCAGACCGGTACGGTCTTCATGAATCGCTGCGACTATCTCGATCCCGCCCTCGCCTGGACGGGCGTGAAGGATACCGGCCGCGGCGCCGCGCTCTCGCCCATCGGCTTCGACATGCTGACCCGCCCGAAATCCTTCCATCTGCGGCAGTCCACGAAATGATCGCGCTCAAAGGCAACTGGAACTATCCGACGAAGGTGTGGTCCGGCCCCGGCCGAATCGCCGAACTGCCGGCTGCCTGCGAAGCGGCGGGCATGACGCGGCCGCTGATCGTCACTGATGCGGGCCTTGCCGGTCTGCCGATGATCGCCAACGCCCTCGCGCTGCTGAAGACCAACGCGCTCTATGGCGGCGTGCAGGGCAACCCAACGGCGAAACATGTCGAGGACGGCCTGAAGATCTATCGCGACGGCGGGCATGATGGCGTCGTCGCCTTTGGCGGCGGCTCGGCGCTGGATGTCGGCAAGGCCATCGCCTTCATGGCGGGCCAGACGCGCCCCTTGTGGGATTTCGAGGATATCGGCGACTGGTGGACCCACGCGGACCCCAAGGGCATCGCGCCCGTCGTCGCCGTGCCGACGACATCCGGCACCGGCTCGGAAGTCGGCCGCGCCAGCGTCATCACCAACGAAGAGACGCACGAGAAGAAGATCATCTTCCACCCGAAGATGATGCCGGAGATCGTCATCGCCGATGCCGAGTTGTCGGTCGGCCTGCCCGCGCACATCACGGCGGCCACGGGTATGGATGCGTTCGTCCATTGCTTCGAGGCCTACTGCGCGCCCGGCTTCCACCCGCTCGCCGACGGCGTCGCGATGAACGGCATGCTGCTCATCAAGGAGGCGCTCCCCCGGGCTGTCGCCGACGGCACGGATATCGAGGCTCGTGCGCTGATGCTGGCCGCCGCCTCGATGGGCGCGACGGCATTCCAGAAGGGCCTCGGTGCGGTGCACTCGATCGCCCACCCCTTAAGCGCCCATTACGACACGCATCACGGCCTCGCGAATGCGGTGCTGCTGCCTTACGTGCTCGCCTTCAACCTTCCAGCACTGGAAGACAAGCTGAAGCCCCTCGCCCGCCTGCTCGACCTGCCGGGCGGCGACGCCAAAGCGGTGCTCGACTGGATTCTCGCCTTCCGCCAGACGCTGAAAATCCCGCACACGCTCGGCGAGATCGGCATCCCCGAGGACAAGGCCGAGATCGTGGGGCGCGACGCCTTCCGCGATCCGTCCACCGGCGGCAATTCCCGCGCGATCACCGAAGCCGATATGACCCGCATCTTCCGGGCGGCGCGCGTCGGCGATTTTGCGCTGGCGGCGGGTTGAGGATGTCACGCAAAGGCTCGTAAACTTAGGGCATGAGCGCACTTCGTCTCCTCGTCATCGAAGGCAATACCCGCGCCGCGCGCGACCGCAGCGTCGCGAGCGGCGGTACGGTGGCGAGCGAGAGCTATGCCGAGCTGCTGCGCAGCCTCAGCCCGGCCGGGACCATCACCGATATCTGCTATCCGGCCGATCCGGGCGCGAACCTGCCCGACAGTGGCGGGCTGGAAGGCTATGACGGTGTCGCCATCACAGGTTCGGCGCTGAATATCTATGACGGCGGACCCTCTATCGATCCGCAGATCGAACTGGTCCGCGCCCTCTTCAAAACCGGCACGCCATGTTTCGGTTCGTGCTGGGGCCTGCAGCTTGCGACCGTCGCGTCGGGCGGCGCGGTCGGTAAACATCCCGAAGGCCGCGAGATCGGCATCGGACGGCGGATCGAAATCCTCACGCCCGGTCACGGTCACGGCCTCTATCTCGGCAAGCCGCGGCTGTTCGATGCGATCACCGTGCATCTCGATCAGGTCGAGACGCTGGCGCCCGGCACCACCGTGCTCGCCACCAATGCGTGGAGCGAGGTGCAGGCGGCGGAAATCGACACGCCTGGCTCCGGCAATTTCTGGGGCGTGCAGTATCATCCCGAATATACCTTCTCTGAGATCGCCGCCGTCTTCCGCCGCTATGGCGACATCTTGATCAAGCAGGGCATTTTCCCCGACCTCGCGGCGCAGGACGCCTTCATCGCCGATCTCGATGCGCTGCATGCCAATCCGGCCAGCAAGCCGCTGATCTGGAAGTACGGCCTCGACCAGACGATCCTCGATCCGGCGATTCGCACGCGCGAGTTGAAGAACTGGATCGACCAGGCGGTTCTGCCTACGCGTTCGTCCAGAGGGCGCGCCTGAGGCCCCGTACCGAGTTTCCGGCATAGACGCCTTCGGCCCGCCGCAAATCGTCCAGCGTCAACGGCGCTTCAACGACATCGAGCGTCGCCTTGAGGATTCCTGGCAATGCCCCCTCCTCCACCGGCGGCGTGACGAGCTGACCGCTGATCTTCGCGAAGATCGTCATATACGAGCCGTCGGCGAGGCGGCCTGCGGCGTTGAGCAGGATCGCTTCATCCGCGCCCTGCTCTTTCGCCTCGGCGAGCGCCGCATCGTAGAGCGCCCGCCGCGTCGTTTTGTGCCGGGTGAAGGCATCGTCACCGAGTTGTACAGTTGCGACTGCCAGCTTCACGGTTGGTAAATCGTCCGGATGCGCGGCGAAAGCATCGGTCAGAGGCAGCGACTCGACCGCGATCTGCCCATCGAGATCGAGCAGCAGCCGGACGCGGCGCGGGCCATCAAAGGCGGCAACATGTGCGGACAGCGCCGCCGCGACGGATGCGCGGTCAAAGGGCGCAGCGAAATAGCTGGCGGCGGCTTCCATGCGCTCGAGATGCGCACCTAGGAAGAACGCGCCTGTCTCCGGCTCCCAGCGCAGGGTTTCTAGAATGCGGAACGGCTCGGACGTGGCGAAACGCGCCTTCAGCAGGCCTTCCGCGTATTCCGACGATGCCTTGCTGTCGAACACCACGCCGCCGCCGACATTGAGGCGCAGCGCGCCGCTGCCGTGTTCGTGCACCAGCGTGCGGATCGCGACATTGAGATCGATGCGCCCGCCTGGCCCGAAGGCGCCCAGCGCGCCGCAATAGACGCCACGCGGCTGCGGCTCGAGTTCGGCGATGATTTCCATCGCCCGCACCTTTGGGGTTCCGGTGACGGAGCCGCAGGGGAAGAGCGCGCGCAGCACGTCCGATGGCGCGACGCCCTTTGAGACCTTCGCTTCGATACCTGAGGTCATGGTGTGCAGCGTCGGATAGGTCTCGACCGTGAAGAGATCCGTGACCGTGACGCTGGCGGGCTCCGCGATCCGTGAGAGATCGTTGCGCAGCAGATCGACGATCATCAGGTTCTCGGCGCGCTGCTTGGGGTCCGCCGCGAGCGCGGCGCGTGACTCAGGCTCTCCAGCCGCATCGGCGGCGCGCGGCGCGGTGCCTTTCATCGGGCGGGCGCGGAGGATGCCGTCGCCATCCGAGGCGAGAAAGAGTTCCGGCGAGAAGGAATAGATGTCGCGGTCGTCCTGCCTCTGGATCGCCGCATGCCGGGCGCGCGCCATGCCGCGCCAGGCGGGAAGGCGCGCAGCGGGATCGCCGGTGACGGGCAGGCTCAGCGGGAACGTGAGGTTTACCTGATAGACATCGCCCGCCGCGATGTAGTCGCGCACGCGGGCGAAGGCGGCATCATAGGCCACCTCGTCCCAGAGCGGCGCCGGCGCGCCCAGAACGGCATTTCCATCTGGCGCCGGAAACGCCGCCGGAACCGGGCCTGCATAGATGCCAACCGCGATCAGCGGGTCGGGGCCGGGGCGATAGTGACGTGCGAGGCGCGGCTCCAGTAGGTAGCCAAGTTCAAACGCAAAGCTGCCAGCGACCCACTGCCCCGCCGCCACTGCAGCGTCGATGCGGGCGAGCGCCGCCGGGACATCGGCGGGGTCGCGCACCACGATCCAGTCCGTCGGATCGGCAAACAGGATTGTACGGCCGCCCGGCCCTGCATCGTCGAGATACAGGGACCGCGGCGGCAAAGCAGCATCACTCATGCGAGGCTGTATACCGTGATCGCCGTCTCGCGTCCGCGCACGTTGAGTTCGCCATGCGTCTTGAGGCCGTCGGTCAGGACCGGTGCATTTTCGCCCATTTCGCGGGTTGCCGCAGCAATAGCTTCGGCCGAAATGGCAAGGCGGACGCCGAGATCCTTCGACAGGCCCTGGAGGCGGCTGGCGGTGTTCACAGTGTCGCCAATCACCTCGAACGCCATGCGCTGCTCGCTGCCGACATTACCGGCCACGACCGGGCCGTAATGGATGCCGATGCCGATGCGGATCGGGTCGAGGCCGATCGCCTTTCGCTCCTCATTCCACTGTTCCAGCGCCTGCAGCATCCCCCGCGCGCAGCGGAGCGCCCGGGCGGCGTCGGCGGTTCCCGCCACCGGCACGCCGAAGGTCGCCATGAGGCCGTCGCCCATGACCTTGTCGAGCGTGCCCTGCGCTTCGAACACCTCGTTCTGCAGCAAGGCGTGGAAAGCCCGCAGCAATTCGACGACATCTTCCGGATCTGCGCCCTCGGCATAGCGGGTGAAATCACGAATATCCGCGAACAGGATCGCCGCATTCTGCCGCCGGACCCGGTCAAACGGCTGATCGCTGAGCGACAGGGTTTCGACCATGTTGGGCGAGAAGTGGCGGGCGAGGTTCGAGCGGGCGCGTTCCGAATGGGTGGCCTGCGCCACCAGACGGCGCGAACGGGCGACCGCGATGGCAAGGCCGAAGGTGAGCAGTGCGACGGCGAAGACCTCGATCAGCCATTTCGACAGCGGGAAGTAGAACGGGTTGGCGTAGCGCGCGGCATAGGCGCGGATGCCGGATTCATCCGGCAGGCCAAGGTCGTAGAAAACGCCGGGCATGCCCATCACCCAGAACAACACCACCGTCCAGCCGGCTATGATGCAGAGGCCGCACCAGCCAACGAGGCGCGGCGAAAAGGTGAAAGCGGCCTGCACCAGAAAGACGAGATAAAGAAGGATCAGGCTTTCCCGCAGGATGGTGGAGGGCGGCGGGCCGCCATCGACGAAGGGATTACGCGCCATGATGACGAGCGTCAGCAGGGCGCAATCGAGCGTCGTCCAGAAATATTTAAGCCAGGGCGGGTTGATGCGGCGCCGGGCGAGATCGAACTGCAGCGCGCCGATGGCAGCGACCAGGAGCGCCTCACCCACCACGAAGGCGTAGGCGCCGCCGCGATAGTTCGACGTCAGAGCGATCCAGAGAGCGGCCGCCAGAACCGAGGCGGTCCGGACGAGGGCCGCGAGCATGAAGCCCGCGCGTTCCTCGGTACGGAACGCCTGCGCCAGACGCGGGTTTTCCGGCGCGACCGACCAGGTGCGGCGCGCCAGCCATCGCATCGTATCGAGAACGGAACGGTCTCCGCCGATGAGGCCGCGCCGTCTCTCCGTCCGCGTAGGGAATACCCGCGCCAAGTCTAGCCGTCCCAGCCCCAAGGACCCGATTCTGCCTTCCGACAGCGCGCTTGAACAGCGCGTCGGGTGATCCCACATTTATCACAAGTCGATGAGGCGCCGCATGTGACGGGTCTCGCAGACCAGCCGCTCTTCAGGAGGGCATATGACACGCGTACTGGCTTTCGGAAGTCCCTATTTGCTGGGCTTCGATCACTTCGAGCGCCTCGCCGACCGGCTCGCCAAGACCGGGGCCGAGGGCTATCCGCCCTACAATATCGAGCAGACGGCCGAGGATTCCTTCGGAATCACGCTGGCTGTCGCCGGATTTGCGCCTTCCGAGCTGCAGGTGACGGTTGAAGACAACCAACTCGTCATCCGCGGGAAACAAACCGAGGAGGCCGGGCGTTCCTATCTTCACCGGGGCATCGCCGCCCGCCAGTTCCAGCGCGCCTTCGTGCTGGCCGACGGGATGGAGGTAACCGGCGCCGAACTGGAGAACGGCCTGTTGACGATCCACCTGACGCGCAAGCGTCGGGAATCACGGACCAAGACCATCCCGATCAGGGCGGCTGGGGCAAAGGAGTAACGACGATGACCAATGCGAACGAATTTGACGTGACGGCCGAGACCGGCCCGCTGGTTTATGTCCGCCAGGTCAGCCCCGAAACGCTGATTGCCGAGGGCGCCATGCCGGCCGACGCTATGATCCCCAAGGGCGTGAAGCTCTATGCCGTGCATCTGGCCGACGGCCGCCGCATCGCGGTGATGGACGATCGCGAGCGCGCCTTCGCCGCCGCTGTGCAGCACGACCTCAATCCGGTCAGCGTCCACTAAGGACTGGCTCGGAAACGCGAAAGGCCCGCCTCCGGAGAGGCGGGCCTTTTCGTTTGGGCGTTGCTCAAGCGGCCTGGCTGGAGGCCAGAGGCTCGGTGAGGATCGCGTAGAGCGCGGCGCGGTCTTCGGCGCCGCGCAGCTTTTCGCAGACCTGGGCATTGCGCAGCAGGCGCGAGACGCGGGCGAGCGCCTTCAGATGATCGGCCCCCGCTCCTTCCGGCGCGAGCAGCAGGAAGACGAGATCGACCGGCTGGTCGTCGATGGCGTCGAAGTCGATCTTGCCGTCGAGGCGCGCGAACAGGCCGACGATCTTGGAGAGGCCGCTGAGCTTGCCGTGCGGAATGGCGATGCCGTGGCCGACGCCGGTGGTGCCGAGGCGCTCGCGCTCCAGCAGGGTTTCAAAGATGGTCCGCTCGGGCAGGCCCGTGATCTGGGCGGCGCGCTGCGCCAGTTCCTGCAGGAGCTGTTTCTTGCTCTGCGCCTTCAGCGCCGCGACGACGCCGGTTTGCGTGACGAGATCGGAAAGATCGGCCATGGGGTTGGAACGGCTTTGTGGGAGAGGAGAAACGGTGGTCATCGGGCGCGCGCCGGATCGAAGGCAGGATCGATCCAGCCGACGTGACCGTCGGCACGGCGATAGACGACATTCAGCCCGCCATTGCCGGCGTTGCGGAAAAGAAGAACGGGTGCGCCCGAGACATCGAGCTGCATGACAGCGTCACCGACGCGCATGGTTGCAACCGAAGACGGCGATTCGGCGATGATGGCGGGTTCGCCCGCGTCACCATTGGCGTGCGGGGCCTCTTCAGCCTCGCCGTCGATGACGTAGTACTGCGCGGCGAGCGGCTCGTCGGCGGCAGGGCCGCGGCCCTTATGCGCCTTGATGCGGCTCTTGTGGCGGCGGAGCTGCTTTTCGATGCGCGCCGCAGCGGCGTCGAAGCTGGCGTAGATTTCGGTCGCGGCCGCGTCGGCGCGCATGGTGAGGCCGCTATAGACGTGAACGGCGACGTTGCAGATGAAGCGTTCCCGTTCGCGGGTGAAGCCGACCACGGCGTCGAGCGTGTGGTCGAAGAACTTGGCGACACCGGTGTTGAGTTTGTCGGCGACGTGCGTGCGCAGGGCGTCGCCGATATCGATCTGTTGTCCGCTGACTTGGATATGCATGTCCGCTTCGGATGACGATCGGCGCAGGGCCGATAGGCGCTACCATCGCGCCGGAATGGACTGCCGTCGAGGTCAATTTTGTGCCCCCGCTGACGATGAGGGGCGGACTGATAGGCGCTGCCTGACGCCAAGTCAACCAAAGCCAATGTTAAGTCAGAAGGCGGAAAAATCCCGGAAATCCGCCTATAGTACCATCTGAGTCTGTGTGACGATGGCCGCCAGTTTGCCGTCGGCGCGGCGGATTTCGGTGGTCCACACCATGGTGCGCGCGCCGCGATGCACAGGGCGGCAGATCGCGGTCACCTTTTCGCCCGCAGGCGCGGCCTTCAGGAAGTTGGTTTTGCTTTCCAGCGTCGTCGTGCCCTTCGCGCCGGACGGGAGATTGATGACAGTCGCAACCGCCCCGACGCTGTCGGCCAGCGCCATCATCGCGCCGCCATGGAGTGTGTTGGGCAGCGTGCAGAGATCGTCGCGCACCATCATTTCGGCGGTGACTTCGTCCGGGTCTGCGGCGGTGAAGACGATGCCCATGAGCCTGGCGAAGGGCATCGGGTTCTGGTTGATCTGGTCGAGCGTCATCATTGAGCTTGTTTCCTGAACCAGTCTTCCGTCGCCTGGTCGGCGGGCAGGAAGAATTCTAGGCTGAGACGTTCGGCCCCGAAATCGAGCGGCGTGCCGAGCGTCGCGAGCAGCGTGTAGAGGCCGAGCTTCACGCCGTCCTTGGCGAGCCGCAGCGTGAGGGCCGGACCGTCCGGGGCGATGGGCTCGCGCCGCGTACTGGCCGGCGCGGCGATCATGGTTTCGCCCGGGGCGAGGTTGAGGATGCGCTGGGCGCGCTGCTGCCGCTCGGACCAGGCCATCACCTCTTCGGCGTTTTCGAGATACTGGCCGAGGCCCCCTGCCCCGAAGAATAAAGCGGCGAGATCGTCCGACTCGCGCTTGTGGCCAAGCAGGAACGTGAAGAGGCGTTCCGCGCCGTCATTCGCGGCGGCGATGCGGGTGCCGCCGTCGAGCAGCATGGCGGGCATCGGGTCCTGCCGGCGGATCACCTCGATGAGGCTGGCGTCGATGGGTTTGGCGTCGGGTTTCGATGTCTTCGCCCGCTCGGCAAAGGCGGGGGCGTGGCCGGCGGCGAGCAGCATGAGGTTCTGGTCCTTCAGAGGCACCCGCAACACCGAGCCAAGGGTCAGCGCCATGCCGCGGCTTGGCCGGGCGCGGCCGGATTCCAGGAAGCTCATGTGACGCTGCGAGGCGCCGCAGGCGAGCGCGAGGTCGAGCTGGCTGAGACGGCGGGTCTGGCGCCAGGAGCGGAGCAGCGAGCCGAAGGGCGAGGTGTCGTGCTGGGCGGTCATGGGGTGAGGAGACGCCGGGCCGCGCGGGGTTTCAATGACCCGGGAGGTAATAGGATGGGCGGCAGGGGGTGGGGTCGTTCCCCGCGAAATTGGGACCCCTTTTTGCAGAGCGAGGCGAACGCCGTCGATCAGCGCCCTTGCCCGCGCGCGCTCGAGGCGCGCGGGCGTCGTGTAGAAGCCATGGCGCCGCGCGTTGGCATTGCCAGGCTGGCCGCCGCCGGCCCTGCCGGTCGGCCGATAGATGCGAGGCATCGGGCCGGCCGTTCACGACCGTGACGGCTTGGCGGACGCTGCGCGTTCCGCGCGCTCCAGGCGGCCGGCGATGCCACCCGCCGTCCGCACCAGCCGCCCGGCGAGGCCGGCATAGGCGCAGCGTATGTCGAAATCGATGCCGTCGATCTGCGCAAACCCGAAGAAGCGGCGGGCGGCGATTTCGCATTCGGCGAAAAGATCGCGCAGGCGATCGAGCGCTTCGGCGGCGTCCGCCGGGGGTGCGATCTCGGCCTCGTCGTCGAAGGTCTCGTCGAGGGTTTCGGGGAGGCTGTCGTAGCGGTGGGTCAATGGGGTGGTCCTACACATGGTCGAAGATAAGATAATGGTCCTATATTGGATGTGCAAGGATTATTTGCCTAATTCCTGGGCGGCGGCATGGATGGCCGGGTCGGGCCCGGCCATGAGGACTTGGGGATGGAGAAGGACTGGCACGGTGAGGTGCCGCCTGAAGGGTCTCAGGCATGGGTCCCCGGGTTCCGCTGCGCGGCCCCGAGGATGACAAGCGAGGAAGTGCTTCCCCCGCAAGCGCAGGGGAAGACAACGACGGCAACAGTCTTGATCGTTGGCGCAATTGTCCTCCCCCGCGCTTACGGGGGAGGTGGCACGCGAAGCGTGACAGTGGGGGCTTAAGCCGCGGCGGCGAGTTTTTGGCGGCGGCGGTCGACGGATGAGGGGATGCGCATGGCTTCGCGGTATTTCGCGACCGTGCGGCGGGCGATGTCGATGCCGGCGTCTTTCAGGATTTCGACGATGCGGTCGTCCGAGAGGACGGCCTGCGGGCGTTCCTGTTCGATGAGGTCGCGGATGCGGTGGCGCACCGCCTCGGCCGAGTGGGCATCGCCGCCCTCGGACGACTGAATGGCCGAGGTGAAGAAGTATTTGAGTTCGAACACGCCGCGCGGGGAGGCGATGTATTTGTTCGAGGTGACGCGGCTGACGGTCGATTCGTGCATCGAGATCGCGTCGGCGACGTTTTTCAGGATCAGTGGCTTCAGATGGCGCACGCCATGGGCGAAGAACGCATCCTGCTGGCGCACGATTTCGGACGCGACCTTCAAAATCGTGCGGGCGCGCTGATCGAGGCTTTTGACCAGCCAGTTGGCCGAGAGCAGGCAATCGGTGACGTAAGCCTTCGCATCCTTGCCCTTGGGGCCTTTGGTGATGCGGGCGGCATAACGCTGGTTCACGAGAACACGCGGGAGCGTGTCGGCATTCAATTCCACCGCCCAGCCGCCCTGCGCCGTTTCGCGCACGAAGACATCGGGCACGATGGCGGGGGCATCTTCGCCTGACGCGAACGCCAAGCCGGGCTTGGGATTGAGCGCACGGATTTCGGAAATCATGCCCGCGAGATCTTCGGCGTCGACATTGGCGGCGCGCATGAGGCCGACGAGATCGCGCCGGGCGAGCATTTCCAGATTGCCGATCACCACCTGCATGGCGGGATCGTAGCGATCCTTTTCCTTCAGCTGGATCGCGAGACATTCGGCGAGCGAGCGGGCGCAGACACCGGAGGGTTCGAACGTCTGGAGTTTGGCGAGGACGGCTTCGACCTCAGCATCCGTGACGCCGAGCTTTTCGGCCGCGCCACCGAGATCCGCCGCGATATAGCCGGCGTCGTCCACCAGATCGACGAGATAGGCGCCGATCAGTTTCTGCACCGGATCGGCGAAGGCGGTCTGAAGCTGGTCTTCGAGATGATCGCGGAGCGATTTCTCGCGCGTCAGCAGAGCTTCGAGATCGGCGCCTTCGCCATCGAAGCCGCCGCCGGAGCCGGCGCGCGACCAGTCGACCGCGCCGCCCGAGAGATCGGCATCGCCGCGCTCGGCGCTGTCGGCGCGGGATTCATCCGCGTAGACATTCTCAAAGCCGTTATCGAGCGCCGTGTCGTGATCGACGCCGCGTTCCAGCGCCTGATCGAGACGTTCGGGCGTGGATTGTTCGGCGACGGGCAGCGCTTCGCGTTCGTCGGCAGGGCCTTGCGGGCCTTCGCGTTCGAGCAGCGGATTCCGTTCAAGCTCGTCTTCGACGTAGCTCTGCAATTCCATGTTGGAGAGCTGCAGCAGCTTGATGGCCTGCTGCAGCTGCGGCGTCATGACGAGGGCCTGGCCCTGCCTGATCTCCAGTCTTTGACCGAACGCCGCCATGAAACCCGGTGAGCCCTTGCGCCTTACAAGGTGAAGCGATCGCCGAGATAGACGCGGCGGACATCGCGGTCGCCGACGATCTCGGTGGGTGTGCCTTCCATCAGCACGCGTCCGTCATGGATGATCGAGGCGCGGTCGATGATGTCGAGCGTTTCGCGGACATTGTGATCTGTGATGAGCACGCCGATGCCGCGGTTCTTCAGATGCGTGACGAGGGCGCGGATGTCGCCGACCGCGATGGGGTCGATGCCCGCGAAGGGCTCGTCAAGCAGGATGTAGGACGGGCTGGAGGCCAGTGCGCGCGCGATCTCGACGCGGCGGCGTTCACCGCCCGAGAGCGCCAGAGCGGGCGTGCGGGCGAGATGTTCGACGCCGAATTCGGCCAGCAGTTCCTGGGTGAGCTGGCGGGCGCGGGCCGGGTTCTTTTCCGACAGCTCGGCGACCGACATGACGTTGTCTTCGACGGTGAGGCCGCGGAAGATCGAGGCTTCCTGCGGCAGGTAGCCGAGGCCGAGGCGGGCGCGGCGATACATCGGCATGGCGGTGACGTCGACGCCGTCGAGCTCGATCGTGCCGTAATCGGCCGGGATGAGGCCCATGATCATGTAGAAGGTGGTCGTCTTGCCGGCGCCGTTGGGGCCGAGCAGGCCGACGCTTTCGCCCCGGCGGACCTCAAGGCTGACGCCGCGCACGACAGGGCGCTTGGCGAAGGATTTGCCGATGGCCTTGACCACGAGACCGCCGGAACCCTGGACCAGTTTCGGTCCCTGGCCGGTGGCAGCACGGGCGGATTTCTCCGCATTTTCCGGCGCGTCGGTGGTCATGCAGACTCCATGGAACGGCCCGCGCGCTTAAGAATGAATGAACGGGCCGGCAAGTGGCGCGGTTCTTGCCTAGCTGATTAACGGCGGCATGTTGGCCATTCCGTCGCCGGACGCAAGCCAGTCTGCCGCACCTGCGAAGGAAAGCGGCGCGAGGCGGCAGGATTGAGGCGCCGCGCCCCCTCCGCCCCTGCGGGGCACCTCCCCCGTAAGCACGGGGGAGGACAATTGCGCTAACGCCAAGTGATTTCGAGGAACGACGCCCTGGGTGTCTTCCCCCGTGTTTACGGGGGAAGTCCCCGCGCAGCGGGGGATGGGGGCGCCTACTGCCCCTTCACGTCGCCCGGCTGAAGGATGCCTTCGACGCGGCCGCCGGTGGACGTGAGAACCGCCGTGCCGGCCTTGAGATCCACGACCAGATCGGTGCCGCGGAGCGTGTTGCCGCCCTGGGTCAGCACCACGCCGCCGGAGAGGCGGATCATGCGGGCTTCGGTTTCATAGACCGCCTTGGGGGCGCGGGCGGTCGCGTCCTTGGACGTGACGATGACGTCGCCCGAGGCGGTGATGCGGGTGAGCTTGGACCCCGGCGCTTCGGCCAGCACCGTGTCGGCGCGGAGGATCATTTCGCCCTGCTCGATGCGGGCGACCTTGCAGGTGGAGGTTTCGGCGTTGAAGTCGAACTCCTGCCCGCCATCGCAGAAGATGCGGATCGGCTTGTCGCTGTCGTCGCCGAGATCGCCGAACGGGGTCTTCGACTGGGCGAGGGCCAGACCGGAGGCGAACGCACCGGTAAGGGCGACGGCGAGGAGGCGGTTCATGGCGTCGTTCCCGAATCGGATGCCGGTTTCGGCGGAGGATTGATCACCGATCGGACCTCACCCGTAAAGGAGACGCGCTTGACCGATTTCTCGACCTTGAAGCCGTCGGCCTCGATGGTGCCCATCGGGCCGTTGACCAGCACCTTGGCGTTGCCCGTGACGATGCCGGACTTCATGTCGATATCGGCGCGTTCGGTTTCGAACTTGTACTGGCCGGCCAGATCGATGGTGACGCCGCCTTCGACGCTGCCCTTGCCGGTTTCCGGCACGATGCCGCCGCGTGCGGCCACGATGTGCATGAGGCCGTCTTCGAGTTCGATACGGCCATCGACATCGGTGAGTTCTACGAGGCCTTCGCGGGTCTGGGTCGCCTGGGTGGCCTTCACCTCATACGGCTTGCCGTTATCGCCGATGCCGCGCAGCAGCGGGGCGGCCATTTCGATGGCCGGAACCTCGCCGCCCGTCAGGCTGACATTCGGGCGCTCGTTGACGACGAGGCTGATGAAAACGGCGGCGACACAGGCCGCCGCGAGCAACGGCAGCGCGATCTTGAGCCGCTTCACGCGCAGGCGGTGGCGTTCGGCGTCGGCAAAGCGGGCGGCAGCGCGGGGGGCGCCGAGCGAGGCGAGCCGGGTCGGCTGGCCCTCGGTCATGCGAGGCCTGCCTTGAGGCAATCGTGGATGTGGAGGAGGCCGACGGGGCGGCCCGCGTCATCGACGACGAAGAGCGTGGTGATCTGCGCGCGGTTGAGGAGCGCGAGGGCCTCGGACGCCAGCGCTGTAGCGGCGACGGTTTTCGGACCCTTGGTCATCGCGGCGGTGACTTGTCTGCCGGAGAGGTTCTCGCCGAAGCGGCGGCGCATGTCGCCATCGGTGATGATGCCGGTGAGCGCGCCCGCTGCGTTCGTGATGCCGACGCAGCCGAAGCGTTTGTCCGAGATGACGCGGACGGCGTCGTCGACCGTGGCGGCCTCGGTGGCGAGCGGGATGGCGTCGCCCGTGTGCATGAGGTCGGCCACCGTCATCAGCGCCGCGCCGAGCGAGCCGCCGGGGTGGAAATCCTTGTACTGGTCGCGGTTGAAGCCGCGCCGTTCCATGAGCGCTACGGCCAGCGCGTCGCCCAGCGCCAGCATCATGGTGGTGGAGGTGGTGGGGGCGAGGCCCATGGGGCACGCCTCCTCCGCCGGGGGCAGGACCAGCGCGACGTCGGCGGCCTTCAGCAGCGTCGAGCCGGGGCGCGAGGCGATGCCGATGAGCGGAATACCGCGCCGCCGCGTGTGCAGGATCATGTCGGCGAGCTCGCGTGTCTCGCCGGAATTGGAGAGCATCAGCACGGCATCATCCGGGCCGATCATGCCGAGATCGCCGTGGCTGGCCTCGGCCGGGTGGACGAACTGGGCGAGCGTGCCGGTGGAGGCGAAGGTCGAGGCGATCTTCGCGCCGACATGGCCGGATTTGCCCATGCCGGAAACGATGACGCGGCCCTTGGCGCCGATCAGCGTATCGACGGCGCGGTCGAAGCTGACGTCGAGCGCCGCAGCGAGGGCCGACAGCGCCGCCGCTTCAATGCCGAGCACTCGCCGGGCGACGGCGACATCGCCGGGCGCTGAGGCAGTGGAGGGCTTCAAATCGGCGGACATGGCGCTTGGCCTTCAGAGAATACAGGACCGGGAGATAGTCCTCCCGGCCCCCAAGGTCCATGGCAGGACCGCCGCCGCCTAGTTCGAGGCTTCGAAGGTGACGCGGCTGGCCCAGTCCACGCCGCTGCCGGTGGAGCCGGCCATGTTCGACATCGACTGCATCTCGGTCATCGTCAGGGCCGGATCGACGTTCACGGCGATCTTGATGACGTCCGGGTCCATGACGAAATTGTAGAAGGCCTTCACCAGCGGCAGCATCTTTTCCGCCGGCATGACGCCGCCGCCCATCTGGGTGGCCGCAGCCTGGAGGTCGGCCTCCGTCATTTCGGTCTTCGGCGTGCCGTCCGGGTTGGTGCCGAGCATCATCGGGCGCATCTGCGCGAGCTGGGGTTCCAGCTTGTCCATCAGGCCCTGATCGTCAAAGACCAGCGCGTAGCGGCGGAAGCCGATGGTGCCGAGCGGGCCGTTGGGATCGGCCATCTGCTTCTGGATTTCGGCGACAGCTTCCGGCGAACGGTCGAGATAGAGCTTCAGCGCGTTGGCCTTGGCCCAGTCGAGATAGGCGGTGGTCGCGCCGGTCATGCCGATATTGACGCCGAGGTCGAAGGCGTCGGCGACATCGACGGTGAAATCCTGGACCATGTCGCCCGAGGAGAGATCGATGTCGGTCGCGAGCTTCATCTCGATCTTCAGCTCGGTATAGCCGAGGCCCTGGATGTAGCCGGCCAACATGGCGAAGCCCGATCCGGCCTGCGCGGCCATGCCGCCGGCCTGGCCCATCTTGGTGCCGGTCGCGGCGAGTTCGGCGAGGTTGACCGTGATGCCGGTGAACTCCGCACGGAAGGCGGTGACGTATTTGTCCTGCTCGATCTCGATGCCCGAGACGCGCATGTCGCCCAGCGGCACGGTGTCGAAGCCGAGATTGTAGGATTTCACATCGGCATAGACGCCATGCGCGATGAGGTCGGAGCCCTGCTCTTCGACACTGGACCAGTTGAGGACGCCCGGCGGATAGCCCTGCATCTCCATGATGGTGCGAAGCTTGCCTTCCGGCGTGGACATATCCTGCGCGACGGCGATGGGCGCTGTGTAATTGACCGCGACGACGGAACCGCCGGCGAGGACGAAACCAAGCGCGAGGGCGGAGGCGGTGCGTTTGAGGAAGCGCATGGACTTGAAGAGTCTCCCAAGAAAGACGGGCGTTTCAGCCCGGTTGCGGGTCATTGACCCGGAAAATATGCCGTTATCAAGGCGACAGGGCGCGATGGCGGATCGCGAGCAGCACGTCGATGACGAAACTGACCAGCACATAGCCGATGAACAGGTAAAAACCCGACTGCAAAGTCGTGACAGTTTCGATGACGGCCGGGCCGGGGTTATCACCCTGGCCGATGGTCGAGGCGGCCATCACCGAGACGATGATGGAGATGGCGAAAATATCGACCATCGCGAAGCGGCCCATGAACTGAAGCAGGCGGGCCGCCCGGGCGCCGCGTGAGCCGGCGGGCGAGGCAAGCAAAAGCGCGACGCCGAGGTTTTTCACGATCGGCAGCAGAACGCCGAAGACGACGATCAGCACCGCGATGAGGACGTAGTTCGTCTCCCACAGGCGCTGGACCATGGTGATGACGCTGCGCGTTTCATCCAGGATCGTGAAGGCCTGCAGCGGTTCCGGCACATAGGACGGCAGGCGCGCCGTCACCTGGACGGTGAGCAGCGGAAACGTCCAGGCGATGACGAGCAGCGCGACGGCGAGGGTGAGCAGCGCCCAGATGAGCGCCGATGGCGCGCCGCGATGGCCCGGCCTTGCAGCAAGCGGGGCGCCGTCAGTGGGCAAAGATGTCGTCCTCGCCCCAGCCCAGCAGATCGAGCGCCGCGCGGGTGGGCAGGAACTTGAACGCGGCCTCGGCAAGATGCGTGCGGCCTTCACGGGCGAGCATCATCTCCAGCGTGGCTTTCAGTTTGTGGAGGTGCAGCACGTCGGACGCGGCGTAATCGAGCTGGTCCTTGCTGAGGGTCGTCGCCGCCCAGTCGGACGACTGCGAGGCCTTGGAGAGATCGACGCCCAGCAGCTCCTTCACCAGATCCTTCAATCCGTGGCGGTCGGTATAGGTGCGGCAGAGCTTGGAGGCGATTTTGGTGCACCAGAGCGGCGCGACATCGATGCCGAGATAGGCCTTGAGCACCGCGACATCGAAGCGGGCATAGTGGAAGAGCTTGGTGACCTTGGGATCGGCCAGCAGCGCCTTCAGGTTCGGCGCGGCGTAGTCCTCGCGGCTGGCGAACTTCACGAGATGCGCGTCGCCGTCGCCGGCTGAAAGCTGGATCAGGCAGAGCCGGTCGCGCTGGGGCTTCAGGCCCAGCGTTTCAGTGTCGATCGCGACGACGGGCCCGAGATCGAGGTCATCCGGCAGGTCGCCATGGTGCAGGTGTACGGTCATGGCCGGGACGTGCCGGGGTTTGGGCGGGGAGTCAATGTGACCTGAGAACCGGTCAGAGTTTGCTGCCGGTCTGCTTGTCTGGTTCTTTGCCCAAACCGAAGGTCCGTCACGTCGAGACGTTTCGGCATCCGGGGCGCTGACAGGATCTTTCAATGAGAATCATCAAGTCTGCACTGCGCCCCGGGCTTAGTTTTCCGCTGAGAGGCTCCATGCTGGAGGCGTCCGTCCTTGGCGCAGGCATCAAAACGCCTGTGACGCTCTATCAACGCTCCGAAACGTGGTGGACGACAGGCGTCCTGTTTCGAGGCGACTTCTACCCTCCCGGCCGCCATAGCCTCTATCTCCCGGGCGGTTTCGTCGAAAGCGACATCGAAGTCGTGCGCGTCACATGTCGATCCGTCCCGTCGGGTGAACGATCAATGGCGCGCGGATTTCTTGAAGAAACCGTTCTGCCTGCTTTTATACAGTGGCTCGTGGGTATTGAGGCTTTGCCCGAGAACTCAACCATCCGACGCGAAAAGCAGGCATTCACCAAGGCATGGGCACCGAGGTGAGTTGCGATGACCTCGGATGTCTTGAGCCCGAACCAGTTCTTCCTGCGTGCGCTCGCGGCCGCCTTGCGCTACTCGGCTGCCACCTCGTTATGCCCGGCCCCGACCCATGCGCCTGCGCGACTTCCTGATCCTCGTCCTGATCTGCCTCGTGTGGGGCTATTCGAACGTGCTTTCGAAGATCGTGATCGGGCATTGGGGGGTGCCGCCGCTGTTCTTTGCGGCGATCCGGTTCGCCATCGTGGCGGCGGTGACGCTGCCCTGGCTGCTGCCCATGCCGAAGCCGCCTTTGCGGATCGTCGCCATCGCGATCCTGATGGGCGCGGGCAATTTTGCGCTGCTGTTTCTGGGGCTTCAGACAGCCAGCCCTTCGGCCGTCGCGGTCGTCATCCAGATCGCCGTGCCGTTCACGACGCTGCTGTCCATCGTGATGCTGGGCGAGCGCATTCACTGGCGGCGCGGCCTTGGTATCGCGCTGACGCTGGCGGGCGTGGTGCTGGTGGTGTGGAAGCCTGAGGGGGTGGCCTTAAGCGCGGGGCTCTGGTTCATCGTGGCCGCAGCCTTCGCGGGATCTCTGGGCGCGGTGCTGATGAAGCGAACGGACAGTGTCGCGCCGCTGCGGTTTCAGGCCTGGGTGGGCCTCGTCTCCTTCGCGCCGCTGGCCGTCGCATCTGCCCTGTTCGAGACGAACCAGTGGGGCAGCGCCCATGCCGCCGGGTGGGGCTTTGTCGCGGCGCTGCTGTTCGCGGCGCTGGTCGTCTCGGTCGTTGGCCATTCGGCCTATTACTGGCTGATCGGGAAATACGAGGCGAATTTGCTCTCGCCCCTGACGCTGATGACGCCGCTGGCGACCATCGGCTTCGGCGTGTGGCTGACGGGCGACCATATCGACACGCGCATGATCATCGGCGCGGCGCTGGCGTTCATCGGCGTGCTGATCGTTGCGCTGCGAACCAAGAAACGAGGGCCGCTGGAAGTGACCCAGGGCAACGAGGCCTGAGGCACGAAAAAACCGGCCAGAAGGCCGGTTTTCGATGGTGCCCAGAAGAGGACTCGAACCTCCACGCCTCGCGGCGCTGCTACCTGAAAGCAGTGCGTCTACCAATTCCGCCATCTGGGCACGGTATCGGAGGGCGGCTGACTAAGGGTCTGCGCGTGCCTTGTCAATTGGCGCGTTCCCCGGGGGGCGTCCTTCGAGACGGGCGCTTTGCGCCGTCCTCAGGATGAGGAACAGGGAGGTCGCGCGGAGGCAGGTAGGCCAACCGGCGCTTTACGCCCGCCTCCGCATGAGGACGAGGGAGATCGCGCTTAACGAAGGGGGGCGGATCGGTTATCACCCGGCCAAGGCAAGGGGCCAGCATGTCGCAGCGCATCGTCACCATCTTCGGAGCCGCAGGGTTTCTGGGCCGCCATATCGTTCGGGCGCTTGCCAAGGACGGGTGGCGCATCCGGGCCTGTTCCCGCACTCCGCAGCTCGCCGAGTTCCTGCGCCCCTATGGCATGGTCGGGCAGATCCAGACCTTCAAGGCCGACATCACCAACGAAAACGAAGTGCGCCGGGCGGTTCTGGGCGCCGATGCCGTGATCAACCTTGCCGGCATTATGCATGGCGGGTTCGGCGGGAAACGGTTCACAGCCGTTCATGACGAGGGCGCCGCCACGGTCGCGCGCCTGTGCGCTGAGGCGGGCGTGCCGCGTCTGGTGCATGTGTCGGCACTGGGCGCGCATGAGGACAGCGCGGCGAAATACGCCGCATCCAAACTGGCCGGTGAGAAGGCGGTACGTGAGGCGTATCCCGCCGCGACGATCCTGCGCCCGTCCGTGGTGTTCGGGCAGGAAGACAAGTTCTTCAACCGCTTCGCCAATATGGCGCGTTACGCCTGGGTACTGCCGCTGATCGGCGGGGGCGAGACGAAATTCCAGCCCGTGTTCGTGGCCGATGTCGCCGAGGCGGTGAAGGCCGTCGTCGATGGCGCGCACACGGCGGGCGAGACCTATGAGTTGGGCGGGCCGGAGGTGATGAGCTTCCGCCAGGTGATGGAGCTGATCCTGAAAGTGATCGGCCGCCGCCGCCTGCTGGCGCCCCTGCCCTTCGCGATCGCCAAGATCGGCGCCTATCCCGCTTCGCTGCTGCCCAACCCGCCGCTGACGCCCGACCAGGTGGAAATGCTGAAGGGCGACAGCATCGTCAGCGAAGGGGCGAAGGGCTTTGCCGAACTGGGCATCAGCCCCGAAGCGCCGGAGGCGATCGTGCCCGGCTATCTGTGGCGCTTCCGCCGGACGGGCCAGTTCGAGCCGGCGCCGCAGTAAGGCTTGTCCGCCACCTTTCCTGCCTGGGCCTGGATCGCCTTTACGCTGGTCGCGGCCTCGCTGCAGGCCTTTCGCACGGCGGCGCAGAAATGGCTGGGCGGGAAGCTCTCCACCGCTGCGGCGACCTATGTGCGCTATCTCTTTGCGCTGCCCGTCGCGGCGATTTGGGCGCTGATCCTCATTTTCGGTTTTCAGATCGAGGTGCCGCTGCCCGGCGCGGCGTCGTTCGCCTATGCGGCGGCGAATGCGGCGACGCAGATTGCGGGGACGGCCTTTCTGCTGATGGCGTTGCAGAGCCGGAATTTTGCGGTGGGGGTCGCCTATTCCAAGACCGACGTCGTGCAGGCGGCGGCGTTCGAGGCGCTGGTGCTGGGCGCGGCCATCACCTGGGGCGCGGCGGCGGGCATCGCGATTGCGACCATTGCGGTCATGATCATGTCGCTGAAGTCGGGCGCGCGGCCGGTGGAGGCGATCCTTGAGGGGATCACCGAGAAGGCGGCGGTTTATGGGCTGCTTTCGGGGGCGAGTTTTGCGATTTCGGGCGTGATGGTGCGTGCCGCCGTCATCAACTACGGCGATGTGAACCTGGCCGCAGCGGCGGTTTCGGCGCTGCTGACGGTGTTGAGTCTGCAGGTGGTGTTTATGGGACTCTACCTCGCCTGGCGGGAGCGGGGGGCGTTCGGGGCGATTGCGCGGAGCTGGAAGCCGGCGGCGTTTGCGGGCGTGGCGGGCGGGATCGGCTCGATCTGCTGGTTCCTGGCGCTGGGCCTGCAGCAGGTGGCCTATGTGCGGACGCTTGGGCTGGTGGAAATCCTGGTGACGATCGTGCTGTCGCGGGTGCTGTTCAGGGAGCACCCGAAGCGGCGCGAGATCTTCGGGATCGTCATGTTGCTGATCGGAATCGCGCTGGTTTTGAACGCCGGGGCGCTGTGACCGGGAGGCCCCTGCCCGTGTGATGTTCACGGGCGGCGCGGAAGATTTCGGCGTCCATGTCGCCGCGCGCGGCATTGCAGAGGCGGCAGGCGGCGGTGAGGTTGCCCTCGTCATCCGTGCCGCCTTTGGCGCGCGGGAGGATGTGATCCAGCGTGATGCCGCGGCCGCCTTTGCCGGTGCGGTCCATGGTGAGATTGCACCAGCAGCAGCGACCTTTCTGGGTGGTGAAGAGACGGTCGCGGAGATCCGCGAGGCTCACCGCGAATACCGTACGGGCGGCATGCGGATCTTGTCCTGGCGGCACTGGGAGCGGCGGGTCTGGGCGCCGCAGGCGGTGAAGCGGAGATCCTTGGTCATGCAGATGCGGACCTCATCCAGCGCGTTTTTCGAGCAGGTGACGGAGAGGTGATCCGGCTGCAGCATCGGGTTCGCCGCCACGAAGGCCGAAACGATGTCGCGCGGCGGCAGGGTGATGGCGGTGTCGAGCTGTTCGAAGCGGGGCGGGATGACCACCGCGTTCCATGCCGACCGGACGGCTTCGAAATAGGCTTCCTGCGTCAGGCCGGTGCAGGCGCCATGGCTGCGCCATTCGTGCCCGACGAGGCCGCGTGAGGGCATGATGTCGAGCATGTCGTCAACCAGCGCATCGGGCACGCGCGGGTTTTCGGTGGGGCAGTCTTCCGGATAGCCGCGCTCGTTCTGCGGCCACAGGCCATGGACGATGAAATGGAAGGGGCGGCCGCCGCATTGCAGGCGGTCGCGGTTGGTCGCTTCGTGCTCGCAATAGGACGGCGACCAGGAGAGGGCGAGGACGTAATAGTCGAAATCGCCTTCGGGGATTTCGGCGGGCGGTTGAGGCTTTGCGGGCTTTGACGGCTGCGCCGGAGGCTGGGCTTCAGCGGTGCGGGCGGGCGGTGCGGCGTCCTGCTGCCGCAGTGCGCCCAAGTCGAAGCCGAGCCAGCCGGCGATGGCGACGATGAGCGCAGCGAGCGCGATGAGGAGCGGGCTGCGCTTGTTCATCGGACGGGATCAGGCGGAGCCGCAGCGGCGCAGATAGAGCGAGGTCGAGCCATAGGTCTTGTCGGCGCCGGCCGGGACCAGTTCGAGCTGCGAGCCGTTGACCTGATCGATGCCAAGATCGCCCTTGGCGCCGGTGAGGAAGATTTCCAGACGCAGGGGGGCACCGGCGGGCGCTTCCATCACCTTGTAATCGCTGATCGTTTCGCCGGTCTTCACGCCGCCGGTACGCGGATGAACCGTCATGCGGAAGGATTCCGCGTTCACCGCGCCGAAATAGACGACATAGCCGTCCACATCGCAGCTTTCCGGCGGAGCCCCCGTCGTGCCGACCCAGACACCGTAGATCGCGAGCGGCGAGACCTTGCGGCGTTCTTCGGCGTGGACGCCGAGCGCGAGGGTGGCGGCGGCGGCGAGGAGGATGAAACGGCGCAAGGCGAAACTCCTGATCCTGATGGGCGCAGTCTAGCGGACCGCGAGGACGGCGAGAATGACGCCGCCGAGCGCGATGCGGTACCAGGCAAACGGGGTGAAACCGTGGCGGGCGATGAAGCCGAGCGCCCAGCGCACCACCACGATGGCGGCGAGGAACGCCGCGATGGACCCCGCGCCGATCAGCATGGCGCTATTCCCGTCGAAGACCGACCAGTTCTTGTACATGTCGTAGACGAAGGCCCCGAGCATGGTGGGGATGGCGAGGAAGAACGAGAATTCGGCTGCGGCCTTGCGCTCCACACCCAACAGCAGCGCGCCAATGATGGTGGCCCCTGAGCGGGACGTGCCGGGGATCATGGCGAGGCATTGCAGCACACCGATCTTGAGGCAGACGCTGAGCGGCAGGCCGTCGGATTCGGTGTATTTCACGCGTGGCAGGTTCCGCTCGACCACGATGATGATGATGCCGCCGACGATGAGGGCGATGGCGATGGGGAGCGGCGCGAAGAGCAGTTCCTTGATCTGGCTGTGGAACAGCACACCCAGCGCCACGGCCGGCAGGAAGGCGATGATGATGCCGGCGGCGAAGAGCTGGGATTTCCGTTCCGTCGGCAGGGTGACGAGGACGTTCCAGAGCTTGCCGAAATAGAGGACCAGAATGGCGAGGATGGCGCCGAGCTGGATCATCACCACGAAGGCGTCCCAGGCGGGCACGTTGAAGCCGAGCAGGTCGGCCGCGAGGATCTGGTGGGCGGTGGAGGAGACCGGCAAAAACTCGGTCAGACCCTCAATAATCCCGAGGATGATGGCGAGGATCAGATCGGACATGACGCACCCTGCTTCGCTGAGCGAGGGATAAGACAATTCCCCGTCAATGTCTTATCCTAATATATATCCGATACGGTCCTAATAATTGATCTCATTTCCAGCGAGGACGGCCCGTATTGGCAATCATCGACATTAAATGGCAATATTCATGCCCTATATGTGATTTCCCCCCTTTTCGTAGGGCTTTGCCGCTCCTATAACCCGGCTCCCTTCCTCGCTGGATCCAAGGCCCTGCCATGGCGACGACCAAGATGCTGCGCTTCGTGTCGATCGGACCGCAGACCCCCGAAAAGCGCCCCGCCAGCGCCCGGCGCGAGGATTTCCATGAAATCTATGCGGGTTATGCCGCCGCCAAGGCCGAGGAACAGGCGAGCCGGTGCAGCCAGTGCGGCGTGCCGTTCTGCCAGGTTCATTGCCCGCTGCAGAACAACATCCCCGACTGGCTGAAGCTGACGGCCGAGGGGCGGCTGGAGGAGGCCTATGAAGTCTCCAGCGCCACCAACAACATGCCGGAAGTGTGCGGGCGCATCTGCCCGCAGGATCGCCTGTGCGAGGGGAACTGCGTCATCGAGCAGTCGACTCACGGCGCGGTGACCATCGGATCGGTCGAGAAATACATCACCGACACGGCCTGGGAGATGGGCTGGGTGAAGCCGATCACCCCGTCACGCGAACGGGCCGAGAGCGTCGGGATCATCGGCGCGGGGCCGGCGGGGCTGGCGGCGGCAGAGGAACTGCGCAAGCTCGGCTTCCAGGTGACGATCTATGACCGGTACGACCGCGCGGGCGGTCTGCTGATCTATGGCATTCCCAGCTTCAAGCTGGAGAAGGAGATCGTCGAGCGCCGCACCACACGCCTGACCGACAGCGGCATCGTGCTGAAGACCGAGTTCGAGGTGGGCCGCGATGCGAGCCTTGCAGACCTGCGCCAGCAGCATGACGCGATCCTGATCGCCACCGGCGTCTACAAGGCGCGCGCTATGGAGATGCCGGGTGCGGGGCTGAACGGCGTGTTCCCGGCGATGACGTATCTGACCGCCTCCAACCGCAAGGGGCTGGGCGACGTCGTGCCCGCGTTCGACGACGGCACGCTGAATGCCGACGGGAAGCATGTCGTCGTGATCGGCGGCGGCGACACCGCCATGGACTGCGTCCGCACGGCGGTCCGCCAGGGCGCGAAGAGCGTGACGTGCCTGTATCGCCGTGACCGCGAGAACATGCCGGGTTCGATGCGCGAAGTGACGAACGCCGAAGAAGAAGGCGTGAAGTTCGAATGGCTGGCGGCGCCGAAGGCCATTCTCGGCGACGACAAGGTGACGGCGGTGAAGGCGCAGCGCATGCGGCTTGGCCTGCCGGATTCGTCCGGCCGCCGTGCGCCGGAATCCATTCCCGGCGCGACCTTCGACCTGCCCGCCGACATCGCCATCGAAGCGCTGGGATTCGACCCCGAAGACCTGCCGGCGCTGTTCAATGCACCGGAGTTGAAGGTTTCGCGCTGGGGCACCGTCGCCTGCGACTTCCGCACGCAGATGACGAATATCGAAGGCGTGTTCGGCGCGGGCGACATCGTGCGCGGCGCTTCGCTGGTGGTGTGGGCGATCAAGGACGGCCGCGATGCGGCGGTGCAGATCACCTCATACCTGGAAGCCAAGGCGGCGCTGGCCAAGCTGGCGGCGGAGTGACGTGGGCGGCAGGCAAAGCCTGCTGCGACGTCATCCCGGACGGCGCGCGAAGCGCGGCGATCCGGGATCCGGCCAGAAGCTGGATGGCCGGGTCAGGCCCGGCCATGAGGGAAGAGTTGAGTAGACGTAACTGAAGTCGTGGATGGTCCGCCTTCGCGGACCATGACAGCAAGGGTCGGGACGCAGATGTCCAACGAACGCAACGAAGGCGAACTTGAAATCGCGCGGTTCCTGGCGAACCGCGAGACGCTGGAAGCGGGCCATGCCTATGACCGCCGTGACGAGCACGATGCATGCGGCGTCGGGCTTGTCGCATCCGTCGACGGCGTCGCGCGGCGCGAGGTGGTGGAAGCCGCCATCGCCGCGCTGAAGGCCGTGTGGCATCGCGGCGCGGTGGACGCCGACGGCAAGACCGGCGACGGCGCGGGCATTCACGTGCAGGTGCCGCGCGCGTTCTTTGAAGACCACGTGATCCGCACCGGCCATCGCCTGCGCCCCGGGCATCTGGGCATCGGCATGATCTTTTTGCCGCGCACCGATTACGCGGCGCAGGAAACCTGCCGCACGATCGTGGAAAGCGAACTGCTGAACTTCGGCTATTACATCTATGGCTGGCGGCAGGTGCCGGTCGATATCTCGGTGATCGGCGAGAAGGCGAACGCGACCCGCCCTGAGATCGAACAGATCATGTTCGACAATCCGAACGAAGCCGATATCGAGGAGATCGAGCGCGAGCTGTTCATCGTGCGCCGCCGCATCGAGAAGCGGGTGCGCGAGGCGAGCATTCTCGACTTCTACATTTGCTCGTTCTCGACGCGCTCGCTGATCTACAAGGGCATGTTCCTGGCCGAGAGCCTGCCGGTCTTCTATCCCGATCTGCAGGATGCGCGCTTCGTCAGCCCGATGGCGATTTTCCATCAGCGTTATTCGACCAACACCTTTCCCACCTGGCGTCTGGCCCACCCGTTCCGGATGATCGCGCATAACGGCGAGATCAATACCGTGAAGGGCAACACCAACTGGATGAAGAGCCACGAGATCCGCATGGCCTCGGACAATTTCGAGGGCCATGAGGACGACATCAAGCCGATCATCCAGCCGGGCTCATCCGACAGCGCGGCGCTGGATGCGGTGTTCGAGACCATCGTGCGGGCAGGCCGCAGCGCGCCGCTTGCCAAGATTTTGATGGTGCCGGAAGCCTGGGCGAAGAAGGGATCGTCGATCCCCGAGGCGCACCGGGCGATGTATTCCTACGCCA
>VFQQ010001341.1_pt1 | contig 35298 bp, 33 predicted proteins | sample 3512341 | NCBI WGS metagenome assembly VFQQ01 (sample SAMN10412373, study PRJNA504923) | tailings metagenome | isolation source: Relicate 2 Philex TSF1 revegetated site | place: Philippines: Tuba, Benguet | collected 2017-08-29 | reverse complement strand
CCATGGTGCTCATCCGCCGATTGGCACGCACGTCATGAGTTTCGAAACGGACTCTAAGAACCGATAAAGGCAAAGCGCTGGGAAACTAAACCGCTTCCGTCCGGCCTGTTCGCCGGCGCCATTGATGTGCTGGCGTCATCCACGTCGTGCCGAGGTTCGCCGCGATATCCGCTGCCCACATTGCCGCAGATCCCTCCTCACTGAAAATCTCCCAAAGTAGACCGGGATGCTCAACTGGCAGACCGCGCTACCGCGCACTCGTCCAGCGGAGTTACGTTGGTATTCGCTTTGAGATAGGCTGGCTCTGCGCAGACAGGCAGGCCTGCTTTGCGCACGCCGTCAATGAAAAGTTTCCATTCTTTCTGGCCAGGAGGCATCCAAAGCTGAGCCTCGGCGGAAAATTCGGGGTCTAGGTCCCTGACTATCGCGGCAGCTTCCGCTGCTTCGGCCGCACGATTGAGCTGACCATAGCTGGCTGCAAGGAGAACATATTCCTGAAGTCCAGGATTTTGTGTTTGTCGGGCTGCTGTTGATGCGTTTTCAAACTTGCCACCGAAGTAGTAAATCGACGTGAGAAGGCGATTGTACCAAGCTGGGTAGTTCGGATTGAGGCGAAGGGCCCGTTGGGCGAGTTCGGGTCCCAGTTCCGCTTTGTCGCGCGAAGCGTAACTCCCAGCATAGATCAGCAGAAGATCTGCGTTGTTGGGGGCCATCGATAGCGCAAGATCATATTCTGGCCACGCACGCTCGAAGTCGCCTTTCCAGTTGTAAGCGACGCCCACAGCCAGATGCGCCTCGGCATCGTAGGGGTCGAGGGCCAGCGCCTTCTGCGCAGCGGCAAGTTCATGGTCGATCGAACGGGAAAACGATTCCGTATAGCCGAGTGCCATCTCATAGCTGTACGCCCAGGAAAGTCCGACATAGGCCCGGGCAAAGTTTGGGTCGATCTCGATCGCCTTGCGAAACAGCTCAATCGCCTTGATGTTATCTTCTTTCGTTTCCTTGTGCTTGGCCGCCATGCCGAGCAGATAAAGTTCGTAAGCCTGCAGGCTGGCTGGCGGCTTGCGCAGTGCCTTGGCCCGGTCGGCCTCGGCCACGACGCCTTCGTACCCGGCGAGTGTTCCCGCGATCTTTCGCGTCACGTCGTCCTGTGCGGCAGCTACGTCTTCGATGCCGCCCTCATACCGCTGGGACCAGATATGGATCCCCGACGACGCCTCGATGAGCTGTGCCGTGATTCGGAGTTTGTCGGCGACCACGCTGACGCTGCCCTCCATGACGTATCTAACGCCGAGGTCGCGACCGACCTCGCGGGCATCGATCGCCTTGTCCCGGTAGACATCGCTTGAATTGCGGGCGATGACGAACAGATCGCGTGACTGCGATAGATTGGCGGTGATGTCTTCTGTCACTGCATCTGCCAGCGATTGCCATTTCGGATCGTTGCTTCGGTTGTCAAACGGCAGAACGGCGATGCTCGGCTTGTCGAAGGGCGAAAGCTTGTCTACCCGCCACCAGTTCACTGCAGAAAGAGTGGCGCCAGCGGCCGTAAGCAGGAGGACTGTCCCAACGAAGGCCGCCACCCGGAACCATTCCTTGCCGCCCCCTCGGCGTCCAATCGATGACCGCCGGGTGGGCACTTCATCGAGCCGCACCCTAAACAGGGTGATGGGTTCGGCAATGTTCTTCACACTGCGCTCGCCCATCGGTTCCAGCCCCACGGCGAGTTTCTTCCGCACCTCGGCGGCAACCTTCCCGGAAACGCAGATTCCACCCGGCTCGGTCAACTCCTGAATCCTTGCCGCGATGTTGACACCCTCACCGTACCGATCTTCATTCTCGACAATGACCTCGCCGAGATTGATGCCGATTCGGATGTCGACTCGCCGGTCCTCGTGCACCGCGCTGTTACGCTCGGCCATGCTGCGCTGTAGGGTCGCGGCACATTCAACGGCGTCGATTGCACTGGGAAACTCGGCGAGAAGTCCATCACCCATGAGTTTGAAGATGCGGCCGTGCCGCATCTCAATTTCGGGCTCAAAGAGATCCTTGCGATAAGCCCGCAGCCGCTCAAACGTGCCAGCCTCGTCCTGCTCCATAAGTCGGCTGTAGCCGACCACATCGGCCGCAAGAATAACCGACAGATGACGCTCCATGACGGCACCCTCTCGAAAGCAATACCGCTGGGTCGAACTAGTATCGCAACCGATTTAGAATGTAACACAACAATGGGCTGGCGTACTCTTTAATGTAAAGGCCACGATGAGGTGGGAGCGTCACGCCCGCCAGCGCACAGGATCGCGACAGGGTCGAGACGCTCCCACCTCATCATCACCTTCCCCGCTCGCCAGTCCTGCCGGAATATCCCCCGCCAGCAGCTTCTCCTTGCTCAGCAGCTCCGCATCCTCGAGCGCCTCGAAGTCGGGCAGATCGCGTAGCGTGTCCAGACCAAACTCCAGCAGGAATTCCTTCGTCGTAACATAGGTGTAGGGGTGCCTTGGGTTACCCTGCACGAGGCTCTCTATTGGCGAAAGGCCGTCGTGAGCTCGACACTCGTACCGTCGTCCACATCGCAATGGCACAGCGCGAACTGATAGACGCGGCGACCAGAAAGACGGCGGCTGCGAGACGCGGACAGGCCAGCACTTCGAAATCAAAGGTGGATGATCGCGGATGGGGCTCACTCCGCGGTGTCGACTCCAGAAAACCTGTATCCTTCGTTGAGGATACAGATTGAGCTGGAGCGAAAATCTCTCATCTGTCCATGCAAGAAGGCTATCCGTTCGGTCAGTCTAATTAGGTTCGAGGCACCGGGCGCGACCGGCCAATCCGATCGTCTCGATCGCCGCCTGAGAAGGGAGTAGTGCTCCGCGCTGCCGAAACGCAGATATCACCGCGGTGACGATCGTGTAGTCTGCTCCGACACTACACTCTCGATCCAGTTGACCGGTTGGAATGTGAGGTGCGTCCCAGCAGGCTACGTGCGGGAGAGCAGTGCCGTTCGCGGCCGCAACTCGCGACGGGCCAGGCTGGCTTCGATGACATGCGCCGCGCGATAGACGGTGAATTCGTCGAAATGACGGCCCACGATCTGGACCGCCAGTGGCAGTTCGGCCGGATTCAAGCCGGTGGGAACAATCATCGCAGGCGATCCGGTAAGGTTGAAAGGGGCGTTGGCCGACAGCGTGCCGTTCAGCAGCGTGCCGGGCTCGATCCCTGCGATGGGAGGTGCTGCTCCCACGGCTCCAACCACCAGCAACAGGTCTACTTGGCGAAATGCCTCGCTCAACTCGCGTGTCAATTCTCCCCGCCGCCGGACTGCCTGGACATAGTCAGCCGCAGTCAGAAGGAAGCCAGGCAGAAAACGCTCGATGGCGTAGGGACCGTAGAGATGAAGATTGTTCTTGAAATCGTGCTCATGAACGGCCGCCGCTTCCCCATACATGATGACGCGCTGCGCGGCGAAATAGTGCCGAAGCGGGGTAAGCTTCACATCGACGATCTCGGCGCCTGCGTCCTTTAAAGCTAGTGCAGCCGTTTCAAAAGCCGCGACGATTTCGTCGGAGAACCCGTCCGGCTCGTCTTCGTGAAAATTCCGCACCAATCCGATCTTCAGTCCGCGAACACCCTTGCCCGGCGCCTCGGACCACTTCTGGGCCGCGACTTCCACCGAGGACGGATCAGAGTGATCGTAACCGGCAAGCGCTTCCAGAGCGATCGCATTGTCCTCGACCGTCCAGGTCATCGGTCCGGCCGTTTCGAGGGAGTAGGCCTGTTGGGTCATACCCCGGCGGCTGACGCGGCCATATGTTGGCTTCATCCCTGCCAGGCCGCAATAGGCGGAGGGCGTGCGGATGGAGCCGCCCGTATCGGTTCCGATCGCCAGAGGAACGGTTGCTGCAGCGACCGCCGCGCCGGAACCACTGGAAGATCCACCCGTGAAATGGTCCAGATTCCAAGGATTGCGTGCCGGTCCGTGCGGGAGGCTGAAATCCGGCCCTCCGATGGCAAATTCCTGAGTTTCGGCCTTGCCCAGCAAGATAGCGCCTGCCCCGCGCAGCCTATCGACGACCGCAGAGTCAGTCGGCGCTATGTCATCAAGCGTGAGGCGTGATCCATTCGTCGTCGGCAGCCCAGCGACGTCGATAATGTCCTTCAGCGCATAGGGTATGCCGTGAAGCCCCCCTTTGTATCGCCCGGCGGCGATCTCGGCTTCAGCAGAACGGGCGTCGGCGCGGGCAGTATCTTCCTCGATCCGCACATAACATTGCACGGCGGGGTTGAGCGCGTTGGCCCGGTCGAGATAGTGATCCACCACTTCCACCGGCGAAAGCTCGCGTTGAGCGATCAGCCGACCGACCTTGGCCAGGCCGAGTTCCCAGATTTCCGACATGAGTCTGTTCTTTCGATTGTATATTGCCGCTACCCGAACCCACCGATCAGGCGGGGCCTGCGCAATCAGCCGTGGTTGTCAGGCCGCGGTGCGTGAAAGACATGGGCACCCTCGACGCCGCGGGTGCGAGAGACACGCAGGAGGTCAGTCAACGCGCGAACGTGCTTGTAGGACTGACGCATTGCCTCGAATTGGCTTTCGTCAAGTTTCAGCCCGGCGCGGGCAATGAGCACGGCAAAGTCTTCTCGGCTAATCGTCTCAGACGACATTTTCGGGGTCCAGTCTCGGTGTTGGGAGGATGCTGGCGGGACCAAACCCGCCAGCACTCAGGTCATGCATAGTGGAACGCAGTGTCCAGAAGCGTGGTCGGGAAGGGCTCGGGACTGACCTTGTTGAGGAAGCCCAGCGCCTTCTCGCCCATCTCGCGCGTGACCCGGCTGTCTTGCGGCCATGCTTGGGACATTTTGGACCAGACGCCATCGAAAAGCGCCTTGTCGGTCTTGTCGTGGTATTTGGCATGGATCGTGTCGCGGATTTGATCGGCTTGCTGAGGATCGTGTATCGCGACGAGCGATGCATCGATGGCTTGGCGGAATTTGGCAGCCGTCTCCGGGTTCTTCGCCAACCAGCTCTCGCGTGTGATGTAGCTGATATAGGGATAGTCGTTCAATTCGGGGATCGGGCCTTCGGACATGTTGAACAGCATCATGCCGCTGTAGTTGAGTACGGCGAGGTCGCTGTTGGGGCTGGAGGCGACGAAACCGTCGATCCTGCCCTGTTCGAATGAGGCAAGCACGCCGCTGACCTGGCCGATACCGAGAATCTCGAGATCCCTGTCGGGGTTCAGGCCGCCACGACCCAGCAGATACAGCAGCAACTGGTGAGTACCGCTGCCCAAGCCGATGACGGCGATGCGCGCGCCGCGCAGCGCTTCGATCTTTTGGTCGACCGAGCTTTTCTCGTCGATGCCCTTCTTTTCCGCGAGCGCCTTGGAGATCACGACATTGGAAGCATAGCGGGTGCAGGAGCAGCCGAAGATTTTCGCTTCGGTGCCGCGCTCGCGAGAACGCATGGCGCTCGACGAAGCTTCAACCGCGATGTCGACGTCGCCCGAAAGGGCCGCGGCAAGCGCTTCGGTGCCGCCGAGATTGACCGTAAACTCAGCATCCAGGCCCTTCTGGGCGAAGAAGCCCATTTCCTGCGCGACCATCGCCGGCACGAAAAGGAAACCGTAAGTCGACTGGACGATCTTGATCTTGGTCAAGGCCTGCGCGAATGATGGCAGGGGAAACACGCTCGCGGCGAGAAGCCCCGATGTGCCAGCAAGGAATTTTCTGCGATTCATTTTTTTGTTCCGCTTCTGGAGAATTGACTGCGTGGAGACATGTGGGCTTTGCCCATTCTTGTTGGCCGATTGGCAGCCCTGTCAGACCGCCACCTCCCGCAGCTCGCTACTCGACTGCCAGGGCATGGCGAGCTTTTCGACGACGCTGACGACATAGTTGAGGATGAAAGCGAGGATCACGATCGCACCCAGCGCTGCGAAAACGCCGCCGGTGTTGAACTGTCCTGCCGAGTCTGCGAGCAGGTAGCCCAGGCCACGATTGGAGGCCATCATCTCGCCGACGATTGCCCCGATCAGGGCATAGGGAACCGAGATGCGCAGGCCGGCAAACACCCAGGTGACGGCCGAAGGGATCACCACTTTGGACAGGATGTGCCTTTCGCCAGCGCCCATCAGGCTAAGGATCGAGATCAATTCCTTCTCCACCTGCCGCACACCGGTGAAGGTGTTGATGAAGACAAGGAAGAAGACGGTCGTGGCCACCAGGATGAGCTTCATCTCCATGCCGATCCCGAACCAGAGGATGAACAGCGGCGCCAGCGCCACTTTCGGCAGGCTGTAGAAAGCCATGATGAAGGGATCGAGCACCTCTGCGAGAAGCGGCGCGCGAGCAAGCGAGATGCCGACCACGATGCCGGCCAGCGAGCCCAGCAGAAAGCCGGTGAACGCCTCGGTGGCAGTGATTCCTGCATGCAGAAGCAGCGCGCCGCTGGACAGCCAGCCCCAGAAGCTGCCCCAGACTTCCGTCGGGCTGGAGATGAAGAATGGATTGAACAGCGTGCCGGAGCTCAGTTCCCACAAGACGCATGTGACCAGCACGATGAGAAGGCGTAGCCCAAAAAGTCGCAAATTGCGGTTCAATGGCCTTCTCCTTCTTCTTCGGGAACGATGATGTCCCACAGCCGGGCTGCGAGCTTCGTAAAGGTCTCGTTGTTTCGCAGGCGCAGAATGTTGCGGTCGCTTGGCAGCGGCACATCGACGATTTCGCGGATAGTGCCGGGGCGCGGGGTAAAGACCGCGCAGCGGTCGCCCAGCGCCACGGCTTCATCGAGATCGTGGGTGACGAAGATCACGGTCTTCGACATGGTGCGGCAGAGGCGCACCAGTTCGGACTGCATCTTGGCGCGCAATTGCGGGTCGAGGGCCGCGAACGGCTCGTCGAGCAGCAAGGTTTCGGGGTCGTAGGCCAGCAGCCGCGCGAGCGCAGTGCGTTTGCGCATTCCGCCGGAGAGCTGGGAAGGATAGGCCTTTTCGAAACCGGCAAGGCCGACGAGTTGGGTAAGTTCGGCAACGCGGTCGGCGCGTTTCTTCCTGTCCCAGCCGCGTATTTCCAGCGGCACGGAAATATTATCCTCGACCGTGCGCCAGGGGAGAAGGTGATCCTTCTGGGTCATGTAGCCCGTCTTGCGGTTCGGGCCGGCGACTTTGTCCCCGGCATAGCGCACAATCCCATTCGTTGGCGCGAAAAGCCCTGCGGTCATGTTCAGGATCGTCGACTTGCCGCAGCCGGACGGGCCAACCACCGTGAGGATTTCACCCCGATAGACAGAAAGGTTGAGATCACGGACGGCAACGACAGGGCCGTTGGTGGAGTTGAACGCCTTCTCAACACCTTCGAAGTGCACGATCGCCTCGCGTGTTTCGGGGACGGGTATTGGATTTGGCGGTGGCGAAAAGTGCGCCTGCGGAGAAACCATCATGTCATTTATCCTTGTCGGCCGCTTCATCCAGGGAGGGGTGAGGCGGTAGGGAACGAATGCTATTCAACGGACCGTGTTTCACCCGGCATCCAGGCGCCGGCAGGCAGCACCGGCTGGGCGGATTTACCGAGCGCGGCCTCGATCCGGCGCCGCTCCTCATCGAGCAGTTCGAGCAAAGCGCCCCGCCTGGCAGGAAGAAGGCGCTCGGACACGGCCACGAAACTGATTGCCCCGATGACTTTCGACCATCGATCGCGCACCGGAAGTGCAAGCCCTCCCCAGCCGGCAACGATATCGCCTTCGGCAATGGCAAAACCCTGCCGGCGGGTTTCTGCGACCTTTGCCAGAAGATAGTCGTCGGTGTTGGTGGCATAGTCGCGGGCGCGCTCGGCCACCGTCTGAGCCAGAACGACCGAAATCTCCTCGTCATCGAGTGCTGCAAGCTGGGCCAGAGAATGCGCGCCGACACCCAGCGGCCGGACGGAGCCCGGCCTGACCGAAGTCGGCAGAACCGGATAGTCACCCTCCACCCGCGCCGTGCAACGTGTGAACGCCCCAATCCGCACCGAGAACAGACCGACGTCATGCGTCTCATCGGCGATACGCTGCAGGGATGGGCGCACGACATCGACGATGTTGAAGCGCCGCTCCGCCGCCAACCCAAGAGACCAGCAGGTCGAGCCGATCACATATCCGGCGGCGGTAGCCTCGATCAGCCCCTCGGCCGCGAGCGCGTTCAACAGCCGGTACACGGTCGCGCGGGGCAGGTCCACGCACTGCGTAACATCCGCGAGTTTCTTCGGTTCGGGGGAATCCGCCGCGATGACATGCAGCAGGCTGAGCGCGCGTCCCAGTGTGCGAGAGCTGTCTGTGGTTTCCAATTTTGTCTCACTAAATGAGATTTATAATCTATTCTTGTATTGTTTAATGGAATCTTTTATCCGGTCAATCGACTTTTGCACAAATCGCAGTCTTTTTATAAGACTGCCTATTTATTAGGCTAAAAATGACATATCCGCTCGCCAAAGCGGCACCAACGAGATCGCGCCGCTGGATTGTTCCTCTGATCGTGGCGCTGGCCTTCTTCATCGAACAGTTCGACACATCGGCGCTGATCATTTCCGTTCCGGTCATCGCGAGCGATCTTGGCGTGGAGCCGCTGCGGCTCTCGCTGCTGGTTACTGCCTATGTGCTGAGCGTCGTCCTGTTCATGCCGACCAGCGGATGGCTGGCAAACCGCTTCGGCACGCGGCGCATATTCCTCGTAGCGCTCGCAATCTACGCTGCCGGGTCCGTCGGATGCGCCCTCGCGCCGAGCTTCGAGGCGCTGGTTGCGTTTCGGATCGTGCAGGGCATGGGTGGGGCGATGATGACCCCGGTCGGCCGTCTGATCATGCTTCGCAGCTTCGAGCGCCATGAACTGATCGCGGCAATGGGGCTGATGACAGCGCCCGTATTGTTTGGTCCGTTGCTCGGTCCATTGGTTGGCGGCTTGATCAGCGCGCATTTCGACTGGCGCTGGCTTTTTGTCGTCAACATACCGATCGTCATCGGCGGATTGGTGGCTGCTCTCATCATCGTGCCGGCGGATGCTCCGATCGCGCAGCGCGCGCGTTTCGATCTGCGTGGCTTCCTGATTCTGTCACCTGGGATCGTGCTCATGCAGATCGCCATCGAGCTGCTGGACGCGCCAGCCATCTCGCGCGGATTTGTGGCGGTGCTCGCGGTTACCGCGATTGTCCTTTTCATCAGTTACTGGCTGCATGCGCGGCGCAAGGCGGCAGGCGCGCTTCTGGATATCCGCCTGTTTTCAAGTCGAAGTTTTCGGGCGGGAAGCATTATGGGCGGCATCAGCCGCATGGGGTTCAATGCCGTTCCCTTCCTGCTGCCGCTCTACCTGCATTTCGTGCTTGGCTATGGTCCGGCAACCTCGGGGACGATTGTCGCCATGGCAATTCTTGGCTCTTTGGCTGCAAAGCCCTTCAACGGGCGTCTGGTACGGCGCTTCGGTTTTCGTGGCACTTTGGCGGGCAGCGCGCTGCTCGGAGCGCTTCTGATCATGGGCCTGGCTTTTCAGGGCGACCACATGCCGCTATGGCTGCTTTGCTGTCACATCGTCGCCATCGGCGCGGTGCAGACTATCCAGTACAACACGCTAAACATCATCACCTACGCGGATGTCGGCCAGGAGCGGCTTGGCGCCGCTTCCAGCCTTGGCGGCATTATCCACCAGCTTGCCATGGGGATGGCAGTGGCATGGTGCGCGGCGGCGCTTGCTCTTATAGGCGGCGCCAGCCTGACACATGAGCACTTCTCAATCGTCTTTGCTCTGGCTTCCGCCTTGCCTTTTATCGCCACTTTCGGCTTTGCTAGGATCCGCCGCGAAGACGCAGCCGGCGTGCATCATCCGTCAAGCGGCACAGAATGAGCTTGCCGCCACATTATCTGTAGCCGTTTCCGCGGAAAAGAACGCCATGTGATCCGTCATAACCGTTGCTCAGCGGAGACCGCCCGCGACGCATTCCGTACCGCGCGCGAGACCCTGCTTGCCAACGGAGGCGCGTGAAGATGACGGTGTCAACGCAACTCACAAGACGCGCATAGCTTAGAGCATTTCTCGGCGTCTCTACCATGCGCGATGGGCAACTGAGCCGAAAGATCGCAGATATTGAGAACGTGCTTCGCAGCAAAGCCAGCGCGAGGTGGAAACGCGTCGCCTTCAGACCATGTCAGGTATGGACCGATAACCGCGATGGCAGTAGAGGCACTCACTCCGCCAATGAAGACGTTCAAATAAAGATGGGGCAACGACACATCCGCAGGTTGCTGATCATCGGCGCTATAGCTGTTCTCCTGCGCGAAAGGCCTATCGAGTGAACGTCTTGTACAGTATGGATTGACGAACCCGCAGGCTGGAACTAGAAGACGCGCTCAAAGCGGCATATCTGCTAGAGTTAGTTCCTCGTCATTCGCCTTGGCGAGCATTTATGAGACGCTTCTAATGTCCCCCAACAATGATGATGTATCGCGCGCCGCTACGGCGTTGGTTGCAGCCTTTTCAGGAGATTGGCCAGCAATTCTTGATCGGGCAAGATTTCTTGCACAAAACGCCAGTTCGCCCGACTTTGCAAAGGAAGTCCTCGCTGAGATAGAACGGCTCCGTGCGGCGACAGCGGATTCATCCCAAAAGGTCGAACTGTAGGTTAGGCAACCCTGTTTTTTTCTGCGACAGTTTTCTGGTGTTCAGCGCGCAAATAGTCGTACGATTCAAAATAAGCCATATCGATGAGATACTTCAGCATCTGGCAATCATCGAACTGAAGCATGTTGCGGATATCGCCAAGTAGCGCCTGCGCGTGTCTCACGCGGCTTAGAGCTCCGGCTTTTGTAGCTTTCTGACCCATTCTGCACCCCTTCAAGATCAAATGAGATCAACGCCCACTTCGCAGATTGAGCCCGTTATGGTTACCAATAGGTTGATTTTTGAAGCACCGGACCAAAGTTCTAGCTTCTGGATGTGCTGCGCTTCCGCTCGATTGCTATCCTGACAGCGCGTGCGAACATTCGATTGCTGGCTTTCTTTTCCATTATCCGCGCAAATTCGATTGCTTTTTCAATAGATTCAGACCCGTAAAGGTGGATGACCACTTCGGCAGCCCGTTCCACTTTATCCTCATCAGGGGTACCATCGCGGCTTGCCTCCTCTTCTACCAGCGATAATATCCGCTCGACACGCGCAAGGCTTGAACTAGGCACATCATCAAAGGACGGCATTTTTTGAGTCCGAACAATTCTGAGGATGTCCGCTTCTTGCGCCCAAACTGTTTTTTGTCAATTAAATAACCGTTGCGGGGATGAGACGGACGAATTGGTTCAAGACCGCCAAATCGCAGAGTACATAGAGCAGTGTCTCGACAGTATCATCTACGGAATAAAAATTGAACAATCCGAAAGGCACATCAGCGCTGGATTATCTTGTGCTATCAGTAAATTACGAAACGCTCGTTGGGCTTGATAGAAACCGTGAAAAGCAATTGCCCGCGACTGAAATATTCGCAGCAAGACAGATGAAAGAGATACAACCTGTTTCTCCCTTTGGTTGTTATTCAAGTTAGCGTCTTTTTTGATCTGTTTGCCGAATATGCGGCATGATCAGATCTCGTCGCATCTTTCTCTGGTTTCGCTGGTATGCGGCGTCCCCCACCGGGACCTCGGCGGTCGAATTCGCCCTTCTCGCGCCAGTCTTCATCATGCTGTTTCTCGGTATGGCTGCCTACGGCATCTATTTCGGTGCCAGCCATTCCGTGCAGCAGCTTGCCGCCGATGCGGCGCGCACGGCGATTGCTGGCCTGAATGCTTCCGAGCGCAGCACACTCGCCAATAACTTCATAAGCCGCAACGCATCCGGCTATCCCTTCGTCGACCCGAAAAAGGTGACCGTCAGTGCACGCGACAGTGCCGCCGACGGCAGTCAGTTCGTCGTGGCGGTTCAGTATGAGGCAAGCACACTGCCCATCTGGAAGTTGTTCAAAGGCCTGCCACTGCCCGGCATGACCATCTCCCGTCAATCGACAATCCGCGTCGGGGGCATTTGATGAAATACTGGGGGCGAGTACGAAAATTTTTCCGCACGAGAAATTTCCGCTCAAATATCTCCGGAAACCTCGCCGTTATGACCGCGCTGACCACACCCGTAGCCGTGGTTCTTGCAGCCGTCGCGGTCGACAGCGCATCATTGTACACCGAAGGCGTCAGGCACAGGCCCTGGTCGATCTTGCCGCCATCACCGCTGGGGCCAATCTCTCCAAGGCCGAGACCGCCGTCACGACCACCTTCCACGATAATGACGTCCCGGACATTACAGTCATTGCCACCGGCACGCCGCCTGCCGGCAATTCCAAGCCGACTGTCACCATCACACCTGGCCGCTACGTCGCTTCCGGCGCGCCACCGCTGTAAGCCAGCGCTTCCAGGCAGGCGGGCAGCCCTACAACGCGGTCAAGGTAACCTACAGAAAGGTAGGAACCCGCTATTTCGGCAGCTCCTTCATGGCGCCGCCGATCATTTCCACCGAAGCGACAGCCGGCACCAAGACGGAGGCCGCCTTTTCCATCGGCTCGCGGCTGGCATCTCTCAATGAGGGTATACTCAATTCGCTGCTGGGCGGCCTTCTCGGCGCGAAGGTCAATCTGAACGTCATGGATTACAATGCGCTTCTTGGCGCCGATGTCAGCGCATTTGCATTCCTCGATGCGCTCGCAACCAAGGTCAACATAACGGCCGGAACATATTCCGATGTTCTCAACTCATCCGTGAGGGTCGGCCAGATTGTATCGGCGATGGTCGCCATACCCGACCAGCAGAATGCGGTGACAGTCGCGCTCAACAAACTCGCCGACATAGCGTCGGCCAATATCACCGTTCCGTTGAAGGCTGTATTCGATCTCGGTTCGGCAGCAAATCTGGGGCTTGGCCAGCGCCCAGCTGGTCTCTCTGCTGATGTCAACTTGCTCCAGATGCTGATGGCGAGCGCCACCCTGGCCGATGGTAAAAATCAGGCGAATATAAATCTGGATGTCAGCCTGCTTGGACTGGCGGGCGCCAAGCTCGAGATCGCCATTGGCGAACCGCCGCAATCCTCGCCATGGTATACAATCGGAGAAGCAGGCGCGATCGTTCGCACCGCCCAGACACGCATAAAGCTCGTCATCGAGGTGGGCGGAAATCTCGAGCCTCTCCTCGGCAAGCTCATCAGCGTTCCGATCTATGCCGAAATCGCCTATGCCGAAGCCCGCTTGAAGGATATCACCTGCCCGACCGGGCCTGACAGCCGCCGTGTCAGGATCGACGCGCGACCTGGCGTTGTCGACCTGCGCATCGCCGATATTACCAGTGCCGCCATGAAGGATTTCACCAAGCAGCCCAACGGCAACATGGCAAAGCTGGTGAATGTCGAACTGCTCGGCCTCGGGCTTGCCGCAGTGCTTGCACAAGCACAGGTGAACGTCGGCAACATAAACACTGAAACGATCACTTTCACCAACCAGCAAATCAACGACAAGGTAATCCAGACCGTGTCTACGAAAGACATCGTCGGTTCGCTTCTTTCCTCACTGCTGGAGAAGATCAGCCTGAAGGCACAGTTGCTGTTCATCACCATCGACCTGCCACAAGGCACGGCGAAACCGCTGGCGGACATTCTGCGCGGCGTCACGTCCGGGGTGGATACCCTGCTTTACAATGTGCTGGCGCTGCTCGGCGTCCGCGTCGGTGAGGCCGATATAAAAGTTCACGGCGCGACCTGCTCGCGTTCGGTGCTGGTACAGTAATCAAATCGACTTCAAACAGACAGCAATACCCGGCACGCTCCCGTGTGCCGGGTATTGCTGTCTGTCGCATCAGAGATGCACTTTCGACGCCTGCGGATACAACCAAACTCGCCCATCAGTTGAAATTGGTCGTTACAGTCCATTTCCATGTTTTTGTTATCTTTTTAGGTGCAGGCAGGTGCCTGTACCCTCCACTTCCTGGTGGGTTCCCTCAGCCCCTTCCGCCTCGACACCCCCGCAGGCGGAAGGGGTTTTTCGAAGCCGAACGCGGAGAGCCCCGTGCGGGTCAAATGTGCCTCTCTCATGCTGGCTCTTCTGGCAACGCCATCCGCGGCAGCCGATCTTGCGCCGGCTGCACCAGCCGCCCCGCCTGCACCCAAGATCATAACCAGCGTCGAGCGCCACTGGACCAGCAACGCGCTCGACAGTGAATTCGCCATACCCGACTGGTACTCGCTGATCCGCGGCTCGCTGCAGCACGAATGGCAGATCGACAACGGCTCGGTAAAATTCGGCGCAGAGATTCAGGCGACCCGCTACGACACGGTGAAGATCGAGGATGACCGTGCCGGCGCGCTTCTGCTCGACGTGACGAAGCGCGTCAGCCCCGCGCTGGAGCTGCGCGGCACCCTCACCTACCGGCTTTCGACGGAAGGCGACGACTTTGTCATCGGCCCCTTCATCATCGGCACGCGTGCGCCCAAGCAGGTATTCGGTGCGCAGGGCCAGGCCGGTATCGACCTCGGCGGCGGCACAGCATTGATCCTCGAACTGGCCAATGCCTATGAGCTGCTCGGAGAATCCCGCTTCCAGGACGATGTGCTGCCGCGCACGAAACTTGATCCCGACAAGAACCGCACGCAGGTCGGCGCAAAGCTGATGCGCACGGTCGGCCAGACGGCTTACGGCGTATCGACCTCAGCGCAATTCGTCTCGGTGGAAAAGCTGGGCTCCCCGCCGGTCGGCCTATCGCTAGCCGAATACACGCTGCAGGCCGAGGCCGGATACAAGGGCCAGACCGGCGCGAGCATCACCGGCGCGCTCGGCGTGCAGATGCTGCGTGGTGCGCAGGACATTTATCAGGGCGTGCGCCCCACATGGCGGGTTGCCGTCGTTCAGCCGCTGCCGCGAGGCTTCGAACTGCGCGGCGCCTATTTCGGCCGCTTCGAGACCGTCGACAGCGACGACCCGCTGGCGTCATGGCTGCAGCGCGGCGAGATCGAGGCGCGGTTTCTGCTCAATGAACGCCTGGCGCTCGCCTCGGGCGCCTTCGCCGAGTTGAAGGAAAATCTGCTCTACGAAAACAGGGAGCGCGCCCACGGCGTCTATGGCGAGGCCAGCTTCCAAGCGACCAAGGCCGTCTCGCTGGTCGTCCGCGTCGACTACACGCAGCGCTTCCTGACCGTGATCGATGTCGAGAAGAAGACCGTCGACGCCTTCATCGGCATCCGCACGAAGATTTGACGCGCCCGGCGCAAAACCTGCTCAGAAAGTCGCTCCGGCGAGTCGGATGGTGGTGTTTTCGAGAACCGAAGCGGAGCGTACTTTTGGGTACGTGAGCATCGGAAGCGCAGAAAACGCCGGCAGATGGCCGCCGGAGTAGAGTTTATGAGCAGGTTTGGTGCGTGTCGAGATTCAGGTCAGGGCGAGCCGAGAACGGTTGTTTTCGAGAACCGGAACGGAGTGTACGTTTGGGTACGTGAGTACCGGAAGCGCAGAAAATAGTCGTTCGCAGGCCGCCATAACCTGAATATCGATACGCAGCCAGGCAGGAGGGGCGCAACTCCCCCCTGCCCGCATGCATGCTCATGATTGTGGCTGGCGGTTACTTCTTCAGCTTGTAGCTGTTGCCGCCCAGGAGGTTGATGCCGACGCCATTGAGGACGCCGTTCAGCACGCCGACGGCGTTGCCGTTCAGAATGCCGGTGCTGTTGCCGCTGAGGATGTTGTTTCCGCTGAGGATCGGCGAGCCGTTCAGCAGGTTGACGCCAAGGCCGATATTGCCGAGGCCGATCGAGGGCGACACGTTGATGAGGCCGCTCGACTGGCTGAAGTTGCCGGTGTTGGAACCCCAGCCGCCGGCATGAGCCGAAACGGCAGAAGTAGAAACGATAGCGGCAGTAAGTATAATTACGAACTTCTTCATATCAGGACTCCCATTCGATTGCTGGTTGTCCCTCGACTTCAATGAATTCCCTCGCTAATTAAGAAACCATAAACCACGCCATGCTTCCAGTGGAAAATTTCATACTATGAATTATGTTTTCATTAACTTTAAAAATTAACGATAATAGAACAATATTTATTCAATATTTATTGGTCGCAGCCCTAGCGCAATTCAAGACCTTCCGTTACGGAATATTTTCAGCGTCCATAATCCTACCGGCCGCTTGACGATGGCAATGCAATTTTTTTTGAAGGGACTGGCAACAGTATGAGTCCTCAGCAGATCGAGGTCGCTATCGAACGCTATGGGCAGGGCAATGGTCCACTGCCAATAGGCGCTTGGAGCTGGAATATAAAAGTGAATCAACTTCATTGCGATAGTTTGTTTGCCGACTACTTTTCCTTGAATGCCGACGAAGGCTTAGCGGGAGTACCGATTGAGAAACTCCTCGAAGCAATTCATGACGCTGACCGGCCAGGGGTTGTTCGCGCATTGCATGATGCGATGGCAACCGGTTCTGCCTTCCAGGAAACCTACCGTGTTAACTCGCGCAGTTATGGACAGAGACTAATCACTGCTATCGGCCGCTGCTATCTTGACGAGCAGGGCGATCCCTCGGTCTGCTCCGGCTTTACAGTTGACGTCACTTCAAGCGAAGGGATTTTAGGCGAACTGGCCAAGCATAGCGTACAGGCCAGAAACTTAGCATTAACTCTTGAGAAGCCGATTATGGTCTACCTGCTTGATATGATCCTTGTTGAGGTCGAGCGTGAAAAAGCTGCTGAAGCCCGACGGACCGACGCGGTTCCGTCCCAACACTAAACTGGGCCGATCGTTTCCCTTTGATATCTGAGCAGGCAGGATCTTTGCCATCGCGTTGTAGTGGCGTGACTTCCGGTCGTGCTGATGCACCCTGGAGTACCCACTGCGCGCGACAGTAGCTTTCATTTTCAAAGGCCAGCATTCATACGGAGCCCGGCAGCGGTCAGCCGGCTAAGACGCCGACGATGTTACCTGACTAGACATTTCCCTTCCCGTTTGCTTCTTTCTTTCGGGGCTTGAGGGGAAATGCATGAAATCGAGAATTATCATGGTCGCGGCGCTGGCCTCGATCACAGCGGCTTGCCAATACAAAGCCGAGCCAATGTCCGTGGGCGCCTACAACGTCTACTCATCATACGGCGACAAACTGCCGGGAAAATACCTGTTATATGTCGACGCTTCCGCCCTGAAGAAGGCTATCAAGCCTTCGGACATGAATTGCGCTGCTCATACCTATCCGCTTGATCTGACCGCCGGGTTTACGGGATCTGTCAGGAAGACCTTTGAGACACTGGTCAGTGAAACCGAAGTCGTTTCTCAGCCCGTCGATCGCGCAGACCTCGCCGCGCGCGGTGCTCGCGGAATGATCATCGTGCGTGGAGAAGAGATCAGCGGCAGATTGCGCGTTGTGCCCGGTTTCTGGGTTGCGGGAATGGAAACGGAGGTTGAGGTTGTCGCCTCGATTACGGTTGATGGACGCAGCGGCCGCCTTCTTGGATCAACAGTTTCGGGGAATGGCAACGCCCAGGGAGACGCTGGCGGCTTTTGCGAGGGTGGAGCAAAAGCGCTTATCGAGTCCGCCGAGAAGGCTATGAAGCAGTCGGTTGGCCGGCTCGGAGAGGCACTCACCAATTCGGAAAGAGTGAGAAAGGGTTCGTAGTACGCGCTGCGCCAAAAAGCGTCGCTGTCTAAAGTCTTGGGGGGAACATATTATGATTTCACGCCGATCCTTATTGCTTGCGCTCGTCGGTGCGGCAGTCGCTGGCGCGGCTGAGGCTACGCCCGGCGCGGTCAATTCTAGTGGATGTCACGGCCGACCGAGACATTGCCACAGCTCGTCACAAATTCGAAAGTCCGGGAAGCGCCGGTATGTCGCTGGTAACTTTGGCAAGCGTGCGAAAAAGCGTCGTCGCTGATAATGGCTTTGATCAGTACCTTTGCGGCTCTCCTTTCGGCCGCCGTTGTAGTGGCCCTGCCGACACCGAGTAGCAACGGCACAGGCAAGGCTTGGTCATCGATCAAGTGTTCGGGTTGTGGGTGCAAAGGCGGCCCGGGCTGGCGCGTCCACAAGTCGGGCCGGTGCGCCAGCTACAAAAGCCTCGCCAAAGAATGCGGCAATCCACCGAAACCTGCGCTTTGTACTTTTGAGAAGGGTGTCGAGGAAGGAATTAATCGTACGCTTGATGGGACAGCGCAACCGTTTCTGTCGACCCCGACCTCTTCGGCCGATGTCCTAAAGGGCAGAGCCAGCGTGATTGACGCCGACACAATCGAAATCCACGGCGAGCGCGTCCGGATCAACGGCATCGATGCGCCAGAAGGCATGCAGACCTGCGATGATGCTACCTGTAAGCCATACCGCTGCGGACAAATCGGCAGCAATGCGCTTGACGAGTTCCTGAGCCGATCACAGCCGGTATCGTGCAGTTTCGTGGAACGTGATCGTTACGGCCGCTTCGTCGGTATCTGCAATACAGCCTCAGGAATCGATGTTGCGTCATGGCTTGTTCGCAACGGCCACGCCGTTGACTGGGCACGGTACTCCAAGGGCAAATACTCGGCCGAGCAGCGCGACGCAAAACAGCGAAAAGCCGGGATCTGGCAGGGAAAGTTCATCGAGCCCTGGATATGGCGCGCTCAGCAAGGCGAATGATGCAATTCTAACGGCACGTCGACCGCACCCCTGAATGCCGTTAAAACTGTCGCTATATTCCGTCAACTGAAGCGGCCGCACTCTGCGCGGGAAACCGAAATGGGTTTGGTTCAATACTCAGACAACGCTTCTTCCTACCGCGCAAGATCGCGGGACGCCCTTCGCACGACCTGCGAGGCTCGACAAGGACTGCTCTGAGACCGAAGTTTGGAGCGCCAGAGGCTGGAGTTTTCCGGCTGCGATCATGTCGCCGGAATTCTCGCGTTCGTAGCGGCGGATCGGTTCGGCTGGTGCGATGTCCTTCAGACGTGACAGCCCTGCACGTCTGAGAACCCGGCTGACGGTGGCGGTCGAGACGCTCACCGCCACGGCGATGTGCTTGCCGGTTAGCCGTTGGCGGCGCAGGACGACGATACGCTCGGCCACGGCCTAGCAGATAAGACCCGGCATGACGTTGGGCCGAGGCGAACGGTTGGCCATGCCTTTGCTGCCTTCGGTCTTGTAGCGCTCGACCCACCGCGCCACGATCTTGGCCGACACGCCATAAGTCCGCGCCGCATGGGCTTTGGAAAGGCTACCTTCTATCACCAAAAGCTCCATCTCCTCTCGCGGCAGAGGCATGAGACGGGCATTCTTTCGGATGTTCCATTCGGACCGTCCGGTGAGTTTGAAGCGTGGTAACTTCTGTCTCCTCGGTTCACTTCGAATGGACAGCCTATTGAAAGCTTACAGCTTGACTAGGGTTGCGGCGGCGCCTGAGCCTTACGCACATACCTCCTACCGTGGCCATCAGCAGGATTTACGGCAGAACCCGTGAGCGGCAATCTTCGGCGACATGGTCAGCTCGCTTGCTTCAAAATCTCCGGTACCTCTTCTCCCGGCGTACCGAGCCAGACCTTCAGCCCGCGAAGGCGCGCCTGAATGTCTGCAACAGAGATCGACGAGGTCGGAATGTTCCTGGCTGCGGCCAAGGCAGCGGCGATCGCCGCGGCCTCACCGGTCATGGTGCACGCAGGTACGTTGCGGGTCGAGCCGAAGGCGATGGCGTCTGCCGAGATGCAGCGACCTGCCACTATCAGATTGTCGACGTCGAGCGGCACCATGGTTCGGTAGGGAATGCCGTAGCCGGCGCCGACATGGTCCATTATCGCACGGCTGCCTCCGGGTTCGTGCACATCGACCGGAGAATTGCAGAGACCGATGGCATCGTCGAAGCGGCGATTGCCGCGCACATCCGCTTCCGTGATCGTGTATTGCCCGGTGATCCGACGTGTCTCCCGTACTCCAAGCTTCGGCGCGACTTCGAGAAAGATCGCGTCCTCGAAGCCCTGGACAAAGCGCTGCAGGAAATCGAAGGCGCAATAGGCCTGCTTTCTAATCTCTATCTCGGCCTTGCTGAGATCCCGGTCGTCCAGTCCGTTCCCCTGAAAGCGGGTGACGTTGACGCTGATCTCACCGGGGATCAGCCCGGTCTTCATGGTGATGTGATCCTTGGGAATTATCCAGTCGAAGCCCTCTGCCACCTTGTCCTTGATGCGCTGCTGGAAGCCGGTCAGCAGAACAGCCATCGCGTAATCCTCGTTGCGGTCTCCTGCTTCCTTGGGATAGACCACTTCCCACATGTCCGACCGGTTTGCCTCGCAGTCCGCGATCAATGCCGGAACGTTGACATTCAGCACGCGGAAATAGGAGGTGATCGGCTGCGTCAGCCCGTCACCATCGCGGCCGAGCATGAACTGCGCGCCGGCCAGGGCGGCGACGTCACCATCGCCCGAAGCGTCGATGAAAGCACGGGCGAGCACCAGGCTTTCGCCCGATTTGGTACGGATTATCAGACCGTGAACAGAGCCATCCTTCATGACGGTCTGCGTCACCATCGCTCGCAGCAGCACTTCGACGCCTGCCTCTTCGACCATCTCGATGATGACGCGCTGCATGACTTCGGCATCGAAGGTGCCGGTGTATTTGCCCCAGTAGGATTCACGCACGCGACCGTCGGCGCCTTTATAATTGACGCATCGGTCGAGCATTTCATGAAAGACCGGCGAGTTGATGAGCCCGGTCGGTTTTGTCAGCCGGCCGCCCGTTATCAGTCCGCCAAGAAAGCCCGTCCCCTCGAGCAGGAGCACCCTTGCCCCCTCCCTCGCCGCGCGGATTGCCGCGACGATGCCGGAAGACCCGGCGCCGGTAACGACGACATCGTAGGTTCCAAAAAGATTCATGAGAGACACCTTTCACATATGGCGACGGCAGGCCTGGTCCGGCCTCAACCGTTGAATTCCATGACATAGAGACCGGCATTGTAATCGGTCACGTAGATGAGGCCCGCCTTGTCGACGAAGATATCGCAGGTCTGGATGATCGGCTTCTTGCCCGGGCGCTGATCCATCATCGAGCGGGGCGGCGGCGGCACGAGCGCGCCGACCTCCTTTGGCTGACGCGCATTTTCGATATCAAAGACCCGCACGCCGGCATTCTGCCAGGTCGAAAAGATCAGCGACGAACTTTGAAAAGTGCCGGGCCGGTTCTCATGGATATTATGGGGTCCGTAATGCGCGCCCTTGCTTGGATAGTCCGCATCCATCGGCGGCGGCATGGTGGACACCGGTATCGGATTTGCGGGGTCCTTGACGTCGAATATCCAGATATTCTTCAGGCCGTCCTCGAAATCGTCGAGCACCGCTTCGTCGAGCACCACGAGAAGGTCGCGATCGGCCAGCGGCAGGCAGTTGTGCGTTCCGCCCTGGAATGGCGGCGACCAGTTGACGTGTTTGATCAGCCTGGGACTGGACCGATCCGCAACATCCATGACGACGAGCCCGGCATCGCGCCATGCGCCCCAGGCGACGTCGCCGTCGACCAGCGCGTGGTGCAGGCCGAATTTGCGGTTGGGTTCCCAGCCCGGCTTTTCGCCCGCGGCAAGATGCATGCCGGGCAAGGCATAACGCCCGGCTTCGTGCGGGTGCGCCGGGTCGGACATATCGACCGTCATGAAAATGAAGTCGGTGTAGCCGTCGAGCAGCGCCGAGACGTAAGCCCAGCGGCCGCCCGTGTACCAGATACGATGAATGCCGCCCGAGACCGGCATGAAACCGATGCGCCGGGGCTGGCCGGGGGTCGAGATGTCGTAGACGGCGAGCCCTGCATCCCAGTTCCGCGCGGTCGTCGGCGCCGCGGTTCCGAGAGCCGTTCCGGCCGATGCCTTGTAGTAACTCGCTTCATCGGCAAACGCAGCGTCGGCGAACACATCCTTGCCATGGATCACCAGCAAAAGATCGTCGGCCACTTGCAGATGCACGTTCCATGTATTCGGCGGCGCCGCGATATATCCGGCAGGCTTTGGATTTTTCGGATCGCGCACATCGACGATCGAAAATCCCTGGCTGAAGAGATGGCCGATATAGGCAAAGCCCTTTTCCACCATGACCTGGATGCCGTCCGCGCGGCCGCCCTGATCGCTATGGCCGATGAGGCGCATGTTGCGGGCATGATCCGGCGTCATGATATCTGTCATATTCAATGTATGCTCCTGATCGTACGTCGTTCTGTGCAATCAGGGCGCAACAAGTGCGTTGCGCCCTGTGCGGCCGGGTCAGATCACTTGACCATGTTGCCCCAGTTGTCCTTGCTGTCGACGTTTTCCTTCCAGATCATCACTGGCTGAATAAGCGTCTCCTTGGCGACGGGCTTTTTGGCAAAATGGTTTTCCATTTCTCCTACGATGGACGTGCCCATCGAGAACGGGTTCTGCCCGACGTCGGCTGTCTGGGTGCCTTCGCGAATGCGCTGCAGGCCGAGCGGCGTACCGTCGAAACCGATGACCGGAATATTGCCTTCCTCATCGGGTTTCTTGAGGCGATCGATTTGGCGGAGTGCGGACACGACGCCGCGGATCATTTCGTCGTTATGCGCCCATATGGCAGCCACGTTCGGATCGCGCGTGAACGCATCGACGGTCAGCGTTTGTGCGTTGTCGGCAGTCCATTCAGCCTTCAGCGTATCGATTGTAATGTCCGGATATTTTGCGGACATCTGATCATGGAAACCCTTGTAGCGTTTCTCGGACTGGCCGGATCCGATCGCGCCGCGTATTTCAAGAACACGGCCCTTGCCACCGGTCACCTTCGCTACGGCATCCGCCGCCGCAGCGCCGCCGGCCACGTCGTCAAAGGTGTTGTAGGCAATCCACTCGCCTTCCGGCGGCAGGTTTTCCAGCATGAAAAGCGGGATCTGGGATTCGTTTGCCTTGCGCACCCCACCTTGCAGCAATGCGGCATCGACCGGGTTGAGAAGGATAATGTCGGGCTGTTTGCTGACAACATCCAGCAACTGCGTCGTCTGGGTACTGGCATCGCCCTTGCCGTCATAAACGGAGATGGTCATACCCTTTTCGGCGGCAAGCTTTTTGACGTGATCGACGAGCGTGACCTGATATTCGTATTGAAGGCCGAAGGCGATGTAGGCGAGGCTCTTGCCTTTCAGAACACTGTCTTCTGCGAATGCGGTGGTTGAGAACCCCAAACCAGCCGTCATAAACGCTGCAGCACCTGCGGCAGCTGCCAAGAATGTCCGTCTTGTCGTTACTGTGGTCGTCTTGATATCCATGGTTTTTCTCCTCCCATTTGGATCAATTATTGCTGTCGATTATCGCTGTAGCCGTGGCGGCCTGCCCGTTCAGGCCACGCGACCCGGCTCCGTTGCAGTAGCGCAATTGCACGCCCCAGAACCGAGCCGCACGCCTTACGAGCGGCTCAGATCGTCTCGTGTCATACGGGCCAGCCTCCCGGCCCGAAGATTGTTCTTAAGGTTGCATCAGGATGGTCTGGGCGGCGGTTTCCCAGCCTTGTTTGCGATCACCTTCTTGCGCATTCCCGCTTCAAGATAACTTCGCCTGTAGACATCGAGCGCGGCGGCGGCGGCGATCACGAAGCCGCTGACGACCGAGTCCCAATTGGGCGGCACGTTCAAAAGATTTACGGCGTTCTGGACCAGACCGAGCAACAGAACACCGAGCAGCATGCTGCCTATGTTCCCTTCGCCGCCGAACAGGCTGACGCCGCCAATGACGACCGCCGCGATAACCGCCAGCTCTAGCCCTTGCGCGGCCGTCGCCGCACCCGCTTCGAAACGCGCCGTAATCAGAAGGCCGGCAATGGCTGACATCAAGCCCGAGATCATGAAGGCGGCAATGATCACCCGCTCCGTGTTTATGCCAGCAAGCCTTGCCGCAAGTGGGTTGCCCCCAGTCGCGTAAACAGAGCGGCCGAACTTGGTTCGTGACAGGACGACCTGCGCAATCGCAGCGAGAACCAGCGTGAGTACAATCACCCCAGGAATGCCAAAGATGCGACTTGCCTGCAGTTCGACGAATACCGGTGGAACCGGCGCAATGTTCGTGCCGCCAGAATAAATGTAGGCCAGGCCGCGCGCGATCGTCATCGAGGCCAGAGTTGCGATCAGCGGGGGAATGCGCAGCTTGGTTACGGCAAGACCGTTTACCAGCCCGACGCATAGGCCGGCTGCAAGCGCAACTACAATGGCAATTTCCGGCGAGAATCCGTTGAACTGGACAAGGCCGACAGCAAGAACAGAAGAAAGAACAAGAACGGATGCGACCGACAGATCGATACCGGACACGAGAATGACGAAAGTCTGCCCAATGGCAACCACCGCAATGATCGTTGCCGATTGCAGGACATTCTCGATGTTGCGCACGGTGGCAAAGACCGGGCTCAGAACGCTCATTACGACACTGCCGAGCAGAATGACCGCCATCAAACCCAGGCTCTGCACCAGGTCGATGAACGATATCCTGTTTCGCCAGGCTGAAAGGCCGCCTGATTGCCGTGGAACGCTGCCTGTCATTGGTGAATTTTCCAGTGCCATTCCCGATACCCCTTGATTTGATACCGCGGGCATTCGTCCGAACGCCGGCATGCAGGCATCAACACTTCAATGCGATTTCAACTCCGGGCTTTCACCCGGCAAGCGCGACCTCAGCCGGTCGTCGCAAAGCTCATGATTGTCTCGCTTGTTGCCTCTTCCCGCGTCAGTGATGCGGAAATGCGGCCCGAACGCATCACCAGGACGCGATCGGTCAAAGTCAGAATTTCCGGTAGTTCCGAGCTGATGAGGAGAATGGCCATTCCACCCTCCGCCAATCTGAGGATCAATTCGCTGATTTCAGACTTCGCTCCGACGTCGATGCCTTTTGTCGGCTCATCGAGAATTAGAAGCTTGGGCTTGCGGGCCAGCCAGCGCGCCAACACGACCTTCTGCTGATTGCCGCCGGAAAGCGTCGAAACACGCGTTTTCGATGAAGCTGTCTTTACCGCAAGCGCACGGATTTCCCGGTCGGCAATTTCCTGTTCCCTGGCCATATTAAGGAAGCCGAAGCTGGCAATTCGATCCAGCAGGCTGAGCGTTACATTGCTCTTGACGCTCATCAGGCCGACCAGCGCCTGTCGCCGGCGATCTTCGGGAACCAGACCGATGCCAGCCTCTATCGCGGCTCTCGGATCGTTGGGGCGGATGGCTTCGCCGCCGATCTCCACGGATCCGCTATCATAGGGATCGATACCGAAAATGCAGGAGGCCAGCTCGCTGCGCCCCGCTCCGACAAGGCCTGATATTCCAACGATCTCACCAGACCGCACCTCGAAGGAGATATTGTCGAGAACATTTTGCCGCGAAAGATTGCTGACCCGCATTACGACGTCACCGATCGGCCGCTCGGTCAGAACAGTGCTGCGCACTTCACGCCCCACCATCATGCGAATGACCTTGTCATGATCGAGCTGCGAGATCGGCGCGCTTCCCACGAGACGACCGTCGCGCAGAACGGTGACGCGATCGGCAATGCGGAAGACTTCCTCGAGCCAATGCGACACGAAAACAATGCTCATGCCCTTGAGCTTCAGATCTTCGACAACCGCAAACAGCCGATCGATTTCCGGCGGCGACAATGACGTCGTCGGCTCGTCCATTATCAGGACTTTTGAATCCTCGGAGATGGCCCGCGCGATCTCGACCAGCTGCTGGTCGGCGGAGGACAACCGCCCTGCCGGGGTAGACGGATGGAGGTGCGGCGCAACGCGGGCAAGAGCGGCGGAAGCCTTTTCGCGCTGGCGCTTCATATTCAGCCAGCCATAGCGCGTCGGCCAGCGCCCGAGCATGATGTTCTCCGCAACCGACATGGCCGGAACAAGATGGGCGTCCTGGTGAATGGTCGCGACACCGATACGGTGAGCGGAAGAAGGGTCTGCGTGCAAGGCTACGCCATCGACTTCTATCGCGCCGCTGTCAGGCGCATAGAAGCCTGCCATCATCTTGATCAGTGTCGATTTGCCTGCACCGTTCTCTCCGAGAAGTGCAGTGACCTCGCCCTCCCGAACATCGAAATCGACATTGTCGAGAGCCAGCACCCCGGGAAACGACTTTGTTATTCCCCGTGCGACCAGAACGGAACGTGGCGCGCGATCAGGGACGGGAGGCGCAATGAGCTCGGCAACGCTCATCGGGTCGATCCAAGGCCAACCAGACCCAAGTCTTTTCCGAGCATGCGCATGGACAACCCTCCCTCCTAAACAGACGGCCCCTCCAAGTGCCGGACACAAGCCGAAGGAGCTTTACCCTTTCCGCTGCGACAGGTTGCACGCTATTTGCGGAGCCTAAGCCTGTCAACTGGTATTTATAACGGACCAGTTGATTTTGACCGATAAAGCCGTGATGAAAGGTCAAATCCTGGGGCGATGCGAACAATTCACCAATCGCCGCACTGCCGCTTTCTATTGTTTTGATTGAATTTTCTCGAAGATATCACTTCCAGGAGACTCATTATAGGGGACAGAGCCCGAAAACATTTTTTGCCTAGTGTGATGCGATCAGATAAAGATAGGTGATTGAATTCTGCTTTTTTAACGTGACACAGACAAATCAATGAGCTAACTGGATCGGTAGATAGTCCAGTTGTTGATGAGCGATGACCACGCCACTTTCACCCCTGCACGAGACGATCCATAAGCAGACCGCCAAGGAAATGATCCGTGACAAGATCGTTTCATTGATCGCTTCGGGCATCCTTCAAGTCGGCGACGAGCTGCCAAGCGAGCGCGAACTGGCCACCATGCTTGTGGTCAGTCGCGAGACTGTCCGCGGCGCGGTCCAGCGCCTGGCGGCCGAAGGCATCGTGCAGGTCTCGCAAGGCGCACGCACCCGCGTTGCCAGCGTCAATGTCGAGGTGGGTGCGCAGAGGATCGGCGTCACCAATCCGACCTCGATAAACGGTTACAGCCTGGAGGCGGTCCACGCCGCGCGTCTTCTGGTAGAAACAGAGGTGGTTGCAGACGCCACAAAACACCTCAGCGACGACGATATCCAGCGGCTCGAAGATTCGATTGCGGCCCAACAACTGGCTTGCAACGATCCGGTGCGCTTCCTGATTTGCGACCGCGAGTTTCATCTGACGATCTACTACGCATGTCAGAACCGGCTTCTGGCCGATTTCGTTGTCGATCTCTACACCTACATGCTCGACCACCGCCGCATCGCCATGGGTCAGCCGGGCGCCATCGAAAAAAGCCTCGAGGATCACAGGTTCATCGTGCGAGCGCTGAAAATGCGCAATCCTGACGCAGTGTCCGCCGCATTCTCAGAACACATTCTACGCATCCACGACACCAGCCTCGCCGTCGACGAAAGGGGTGGCAGCACAGTCACGCGTGCCCTGCCCCGCGGCGTCACAGATGGCAACAAGGAGTCTGCCTGACATGAAGATCCTGATTATCGGCGCCGCCGGCATGCTGGGCCGAAAGCTCGTCCAGTCGCTGATCTTCAAGGGCAAAATGAATGACCAGCCGATCGAAGCGTTGATCCTCGCTGACATCTTTGAGCCGGAGCGGCCGGATTTTCCCGGCGCGGTGGAAACCATCGCAGCGGATCTTTCGCTAGCTGGCACAGCCGAACGCCTGATCGAAAGCAGGCCGGATCTGATCTGCCATCTGGCCGCAGTGGTTTCAGGCGAAGCCGAAGCCGATTTCGAAAAGGGTTACAGTGTCAATCTCGATGGCACGCGGGCGCTGTTCGAAGCGATCCGCCTTGCCGGCCAGAAGAAGCCCTATTGTCCCAAGGTGGTATTCACGTCGTCTATCGTCGTCTTTGGCGAACCACTGCCGGACATCATTGGTGACAGCCATTGCCTGACGCCGTTAACCAGCTACGGCACCCAGAAAGCGATCGGCGAACTGCTCCTGGCGGATTATTCCCGTCGCGGTTTCCTCGATGGTATCGGCATCCGGCTGCCTACAATCTCCATTCGTCCCGGCAAACCTAACAAGGCAGCATCCGGTTTCTTCTCCAGCATCTTGCGCGAACCGCTAATCGGCCAGGAGGCTGTGCTTCCCGTTAGCGAAACCGTGCGTCACTGGTTCGCCAGCCCTCGCGCTGCCGTGAGATTTATAGTCCACGCCGCCGAACTGGATACGCAGCGTTTAGGTTCGCGGCGATCGATCACAATGCCGGGCCTTGCGGCCACAGTTGGCGACCAGATTGAAGCGCTTCGCCGCGTTGCGGGTGACGCGGCCGCGAAGTTGATACGTCACGAACCCAATAAGGCCATCGCCGACATTATCGCAGGCTGGCCGCGAAGCTTCGATGCAAACCGTGCCAAAGAACTCGGCTTCATCGCCGAGACCTCCTTCGACGAGATCATTCGCGTCCACATCGAGGATGAGCTTGAAAGCACGCTGCCCGTGCATGAGCAGGCGTGACATGTTGCTGGGCGCTATCGCGGACGATTTTACGGGCGCAAGCGATCTTGCCAATACGCTTGCAAAAGGCGGTATGGCAACGACACTTTTCGTAGGGCCAAACGGCTCGGCGAGTGATTGCAACGCAGGTGTTGTTGCGCTGAAGACCCGATCCATTCCTGCTGCCGAGGCGATCGCGCAATCCGTAGACGCCGCAAAATGGCTGCTCGATCAAGGCTGCGAACAAATCCTCTTCAAATATTGCTCGACATTCGATTCCACCCCGGACGGAAATATCGGGCCGGTCACGGAAGCACTGCTCGATTTTCTAGGGTCCGATATCGCGGTTATATGCCCTGCCTTCCCGGTAACAGGCCGCAGGATTTTCATGGGCCACCTCTTCGTCGGGGATCGCCTTCTCAGCGAATCCGGAATGCAAGACCATCCGCTGACGCCAATGACCGATCCGGATCTTCGCCGCTGGCTGCGGCGCCAGACGCGCGGTGAAGTCGGCCATGTTTCAATCGATAGTGTGCGGGCCGGCCCGGCCCGGCTGATTTCGGAATTCGAAGCGCTGAGCAAAGCTGGGCAGCGAATGGTCGTTGCCGACGCCATTACCGACGGCGATCTGAAAATTATAGGCAAGGCTGCGGCGAACCATAAGCTGATTACAGGCGGTTCTGGCATCGCGCTCGGCCTGCCGCAGAACTTTCGCGATCGTGGCATGCTGTCTGACGCCATGTCTCCTTTGCCTTCTGTTCAAGGTCGAGGTGTCGCGCTGAGTGGGTCCTGTTCCCTGGCTTCGCAAAGACAGGTTCGTGAGCACCTTAAAAGCAATCCGGGTCTTTCCATCGATCCGACTGAAGTGATGGAAGGCAAGATAAGCGTCTCTCATGCAGCCGACTGGGTACATAAGCAAAACGCGGGCGACCCGATCGTCTATTCGACGGCGGATGCAAAAAATGTTTCCAACGCACAAGCGATATACGGTCGCGAGAAAATAGCGTCGGCCATCGAACTGTTTTTCGGCGATCTGGCACGCACATTGGCTGACGGCGGAGTAAGCCGCATCGTGGTTGGCGGCGGAGAAACCTCCGGCGCGGTCGTTGAGGCCCTGCAGCTTCGCAGCCTCAAGATCGGCGGCGAAATCGATCCCGGCGTTCCAGCTCTGGTCGCGGACAGAAACGGGGCTATCGGCCTCGCCCTGAAAAGCGGCAATTTCGGCGCGGTGGATTTCTTTGCCAAGGCGCTGGAAAGGGTTGGACAGCCATGAGCGAAGGGCAACTCCGCAACGACATCGTCAAATGGGGACGCTCGCTGTTCGAGCGCGGTCTGACGGCTGGATCGTCAGGCAATATCTCCGTCAGGCTCGAGGACGGATACCTGACGACGCCGACGAATTCCTGCCTCGGCTTCCTCGATCCGGACCGGCTTTCCCGGCTGGACGGCCAAGGCCGCCCTGTATCCGGCGACGCCCCGACAAAGGAATTGCCCCTGCATTTTGCCTTCTACGAGCAACGTCCGCAGGCGCGGGCCGTCGTGCATCTGCATTCGAGCTACGCTACTGCGCTCTCCTGCCTGTCGGATGTCGACACGACGGACGCCATACCTCCCATTACGCCCTATGTGGTCATGCGTGTCGGCCGCGTTCCCGTTGTCGCATACACCAGGCCTGGCTCCGCCGACGTTAAGCCTTTGATTGAAAAAATAGCGGGCGATCACGCCGCCGCGCTCCTGCAAAACCATGGCCCGATCGTCGCCGGCAATTCACTGGATACAGCCGTCTTCGCAATCGAGGAGCTTGAGGAAGCCGCAAAGCTGCTCATTCTGACACGCGGAATGTCTGTGCGGACGCTCGATGCGAGTGCAATCGCCGATCTCAACCAGCACTTCAAACTGAAGTGAACCCATGCCCAGATTTTCAGCAAACCTAGGTTTTCTTTGGCCGGACCGCCCGCTCCTCGAGCGCATCGAAGCCGCAGCAAGGGCAGGTTTCAAAGCGATTGAGCTGCATTGGCCATATGACACTCCTGCAGAATCGGTGCGCGACGCTTGTGCTGACCATGAACTTCTGCTTCTGGGATTAAACACTGCAATCGGCGATGCGTCCAAAGGTGAGTTCGGTCTCGCCGCTCTTTCAGGCCGAAAACACGATTTTCAAGCATCTCTCGATCAGGCAATCGCCTACGCAAAGATATCCGGCGCGTCGTCAATACATGTAATGGCCGGAGTTGTGGCGGCGGGCGACAGGTCTAGAGCGCGCGCCGTACTTGCCGAAAACCTGGTTTGGGCCAGTGAAAGGGCATCTGGATTCACGCTTTTGCTGGAGCCCATCAATCAGCGCGACAAGCCCGGCTATTTCTACTCGACGATCGAAGAAGCCAATTCTCTAATTCGGGAAATCGCTGCGCCCAATATCAAGATAATGTTCGATATCTACCATGTCGGTGTCAGCGAAGGCGACATCTTGCGGCGGCTAGAGCAACATCTGCCGATGATCGGGCACGTCCAGATCGCGGCTGTGCCCAGCAGAGCGGAGCCTGATGAAGGCGAGATCGCCTATACTGCGATTTTCAAAGAGCTGGACCGCCTTGGCTACAATGGTTGGGTTGGCTGCGAATACAAGCCGCGGGCCGGAACGGAAGATGGTCTTGGCTGGATTCCTGCCCTAGGGGTCTCACTCTGAAACAATGCCTCGTTATAAAATTCAGTCGGAGATATTTGCATGCTTGCGACCAAAACAGCGCTGACAATCCAGGCCGCCAAAGCGATTGCCGGTGCATGCGAGACCGAGGCAAAGGCGAGAGGCCTTCGTGTCGTCATTGCAATCGTCGATGATGGCGGTCACTTGGTGCTTCTTCATCGTGACGACGGTTCACAAATCGGAAGCGTTGAAATTGCAACTCTCAAAGCGCGAACGTCCGTGTTGTTCCGCCGCGATACAAAGGCATTTCAGGAAGTGGTGGAAGGGCAAGGCCGTTACGCGCTCCTATGTATACCAAATGGCATTCCGCTCGATGGCGGCGTTCTGCTGAAAAGCGGCGAAGAAATCATCGGGGCTGTCGGTGTCAGTGGTGCGAGCGATGAAGAAGACGGTGACATTGGACGGATTGGCGCGGCGATCCTTCAATCTAAGAGCTAAAGATGTTAGGGCTCCCAGTGGTGCTTAACAACGGGTTCTGTCGGCTGCCATCGATGTCGCCAGAGCCCAGCACGATCAATATGTGTTTCGGCGTGGAATATTGGCTCTTCTCTATTCGGCGCGTTGAGGTCAAGCGTTTTCGAGCATTTTGCTGCATCGGCATCTAACGTCTTTCGCGGGTCCTCGCTTCTCTTCGGGATCAGCTATTTGGCCCTCCCATCATGGGATCAGTAGAATGAGGCGGCCCAATCTGACTCGCGTTCTGATCGCCAACGATGCGATCGATACAAGAGCCCAAGCGAACTCACCTCATCCATCGTCCCGCGAAGGACGTCTTTCCACCGGCAGGCGGAACTTTATCGTCTTCTTCCCGGCAGTCCGTTCAGACGGCTGCGGGCGTGCTCTCCCTTGCCCACCGGAACTCGGTGCCATCGCTCCACATGCGATGCATGATCACGGCCAGCCGGCGTGCGAGTGCGACGATGGCCTTTTGCCGGCCTCGCCGCTTGGCGACATTCATTGCCCAGGCTTTCAGCCAGGACCATTTCTTCACGCGGCTCAACATGACCTGGGCCACTTCGTAAAGCAGGCTCGCATCATGTCGTCACCGCAGAGGGACACGCGGCCGACGCGATGGCTTTCCCCGGATTGATTGAGCACCGGGGTTAATCCCAGCGCCGGGCCGACGGCGCGAGAGTTTCTGAAGCGTGCCGGAACATCGATGGTGCTGGTGAAGGCTAGCGAGGTGACCGGACCGACGCCGGGGATCGTCATCAAGCGTCGGCATGCCTCGTCGTCACGGACGATCGATAGCAGCTTGCGGTGGAGGGCCATGAATGTCTCACGCAGCTTTTGCCGTGCCGCCAGCAAAGGCTCCATGATCTCGCCGAGGTCCGGCATGCCATCGACAAGCTCGCGAATGCGATCGTCGAACCCGATCGTGCCAATGATACCGACCTTGAGCCCGAAGTTGCGCAATAGACCACGGATATCATTCTCGATGGCGATCGCTTTTTCCTGCAGCAGCTTGCGGGCGGCCAGCAGGGCGCGACGCTTCTGGCTCGTCAGCGTCTTTACATGCACTGGCCGGAACAGATTGACACGCATCATCTGCGCGATGCCCCGCGCGTCGTTGCGGTCGGTCTTGTTCACCTGAGCTTTCAGGAATGCTTTCGCATGTCGGGTCTCTATGCAGATCGCCGGCAGGCCCGCCTCCGCCAACCCGCTAAACAGCCATTGCGACAACGGCCCGGCTTCAAGCCCGATCCGGACAAGACGCCATTCGGGATTTTTCAAGGTCCGGACGAGATCTTCCGGGTGGCTGGGAACCTTGAGCTCGCGGCAGATCGCGCGATGCATATCGAGGGTCTCTTTTACTGAGACGTCCAATCCGGCATAATATTTCATGCTGCGCTTCCTTTCCTGATGCTTGTGGCTGTTCCAAACAGACCACGTTCTATCATCAGCTCGAAGCGCAGCACCTCAGCACCCAGCTTCCAGGAATGGGCTCAAGCCGAATATCCCATCTGACTCATATGTGGAACGGCCCGGCTAGCAAGGTTTTTCCTTCGTGAATCGCCGTCGGACGGTGCAGTCATATGTCCGGCCTGTCAGCGCGGTCATTGACCGCTGGCCACGATGAGATCCGCGATGTCGATCGCCTAATCAGTTTTGCGCGCTCAAAGGCGCAGTGAGTCAGACGGTCTGATCGGCATCGAGGTACCAGGGGGCGAACCACCCTGAGCCGGGTTTTCTGCGATCGAGGGCAGGATGTTAGCCGGTTATGACAGATCGCGGCATCAGCCGAAACGTCCCTGGGATCATGCCTGGCCCCGATCCCGTCGCTGGTGCGATATGACCAGATTCCCGCCTGCTATCGCTGGGTGCCAACGAGGTGCAAAGGGACTATCCAAAAGGTGCGGACTACGTCGTGTTGGCAAACGGCAATCGCTTCTGCGTCATTCAGAAATAGGTATCCAGGAGTTCGACCCCGCTTCGGAGGAAATACATTGTGGCTCCAAACGTCCGAATGGGGTCGACGGCAACCGGCAACTATTGGATGGGAGGAGACGGTCCGGTCTTGGCTAAGGCGCGCTTGAGAGCTGACGTCCGTTGGCGAGCGGTGCTGCCCGGACCGGCAAACGGCTGATGCTGTATCCTGTGGCTGCTTCGGCGGCGCGCCGCAGCATGGCGGGGTCCGACACGCCCTGATGGTCGAGCCGCGGCGTATATGGTGCCTCCAGTCTTGCCGCCTCATCGTCGGTGAGGCTGATCGACAGGGAGGCCACGGCGTCATCAATATGTTCTGCTTTCAGCGCCCCCACGATCGGAGCTGCAACCACGCGATTGCGACGCAACCAGGCAAGCGCAATCATTGACCGGCCGACGCCCCGTTCTTCCGCAATGGCCCCAACCGCATCGACAATCAGCTTGTCGCTGTCGGCAGTGGCCGCACCCAGATTGTAGACCGCTTCGGCTTCCGCCCTTGCAGTGATCGCTCCCCACGGTCGGGCCAGCCGGCCACGGTTGAGAGGGCTATAGACAATGGTCTGCACCCCTTCATCGATGCAAAGCGCATGCATCTCGCGCTCTTCCTCGCGGTCCACGAGATTGTAGGTATCCTGCATCGACACGAAGCGGGCCCAGCCGTTGGATTTCTGCAGGTGTAGCGCTTTTCCGAATTCCCAGGCCATCATGGACGATGCGCCGAGGTACCGGACTTTACCGGCCTTGACGACATCGTTCAGGGCCTCGAGCGTTTCTTCCCAAGGGGTCGTCCTGTCACGACGATGGATCTGGTAGAGGTCGATATAGTCCGTACCCAGGCGCTTGAGGCTCATATCGACCTCAGTCATGATCGCCTTGCGCGATAGCCCTATACTATTAGGTCCGTCGCGCATTGGTGCGCTGAGTTTGGTGGCGATCACAACGTTTTCGCGGTGCGCAAAGTCCTTCAGTGACCGCCCGAGGATTTCCTCGCTGGACCCATTTGAATACAGATTGGCGGTGTCGAAGAAATTGATGCCCGCCTCAAGTGCGTGGCGAATGAGGCGTCGGCTTGCTTCCTCGTCAAGTGACCAGGAAGGGTAACCGCGCGACGGGTCCCCGAACCCCATGCAGCCGATACAGATAGGCGAAATATCGAGGCCCGTCCGGCCGAGCTTGGCATATTGCATGTCCATCTCCACATACGCTATTTTCGGACAAGTGTCCGCTTGCCGTTACGTAACGGACAATTGTCCGTTTAGTCAAGAGGCGATATGGCTGTAGAAGAGGATGGATTGCGGGCAGACGCCCGCGCAAACCGTGATCGCATACTTGCGGTGGCGCGGGAGGCCCTAACCGCCGATCCCGAAACGCCGCTCAGCGCTATCGGCAAGGCGGCCGGAGTTGGGCAAGGCACACTCTATCGCCACTTCCCGACGCGGGAAGCTCTGGCCTTGGCCATTTATCGCAAGGAGATCCGCGCCCTTGCGGCTCTCGCATCCACACTTTTGCAAGAGCATCCTCCGCTTGAGGCGTTCCGTCTATGGTGTGCCCAGTTGGCGGATTCCAGTGCAATGAAACGCGGCGTGGCAAAACTTCTGCAAGGGGCCACTTCCGAGGATGATCAACGCGAGGCCTATCAGCAAATGGTGTCGGCGGTGCGTTCACTCATCGCTGCATGTGAGGCCGCGGGTGCGATCGATCGCGGGGCAAATGCGGACGATGTTTTGATGCTTCTTGGAGTCCTTTGGCAAATCCCATCCCATCCTGGGAGGGATGCTCAGTCGACAAGGAT
>VFQQ010001340.1_pt1 | contig 35299 bp, 31 predicted proteins | sample 3512341 | NCBI WGS metagenome assembly VFQQ01 (sample SAMN10412373, study PRJNA504923) | tailings metagenome | isolation source: Relicate 2 Philex TSF1 revegetated site | place: Philippines: Tuba, Benguet | collected 2017-08-29 | reverse complement strand
AGGTATAGACCGCATCCTCGCGCGGCTTGTCGGATTTGCCGAAGCCGAACAGGTCAGGTGCCACCACGCGGTGGCCGGCCGCCACCAGGGCCGGGATCATGTGGCGGTAGAGATAGCTCCAGGTCGGCTGGCCATGCAGGCAGAGAAAGGTTTTGCCGCCATGCCGGCCTTCATCGACATAATGCATGCGCAGGCCATTGGCATGCTCAAGATAATGCGGCTTGAAAGCATAGCCGGGCAGGTTGTCAAACCGCTCATCCGGCGTGCGCAGGGCCTCGATCATGGCGTCTCTCCCTTTTTGTTATCATTAGGGAGAGACTGCCTGGATCGTCACCAGAGTGTCAATGATGCCGCCGGGTCAGGCCTTTTTGGCCTTGCCCGGCCTGGCCTTCTTCACCGGCCCGGCTTTTTTCACCTTGGCGCGCGCCTTGCCCGGCTTGGCGCTGAGGCTTTTGGCATGCGCCGCCACCGCCTTCTGGCCGAACACGCGGCGATAGATCGTATCGACATGCTTGAGGTGGTAGCCGAGATCGAACAGCTCGGTGAGCTGCTTCGGCTTCAGCTTGGCGGTCACTTCCGGCTCGCTCTGCAGCAGCTTGAGGAAATCGCCACCCTCGCGCCAGATCGTCATGGCATGCTTCTGCACCAGGCGGTAGCTGTCCTCGCGGGAGAGGCCGGCCTGGGTCAGGGCCAGCAGCACGCGCTGCGAATGCACCAGGCCGCCGAAGCGGTCCAGGTTCTTCATCATGTTTTCGGGATAGACCACCAGCTTCTCGATCACCCCGGCCAGGCGGTGCAGGGCGAAATCGAGATGAATGGTGGCATCCGGGCCGATGCCGCGCTCCACCGAGGAATGGCTGATATCGCGCTCATGCCACAAAGCCACATTCTCCAGCGCCGGCACCACCGCCGAGCGCACCAGCCGGGCCAGGCCGGTCAGGTTCTCGGTCAGCACCGGGTTGCGCTTATGCGGCATCGCCGAGGAACCCTTCTGGCCGGGCGAGAAATATTCCTCGGCTTCCATCACTTCCGAGCGCTGCAAGTGGCGGATTTCGGTCGCCAGCCGCTCGATGGAGGAAGCCACCACGGCGAGATGGGCAAAATAGGCGGCATGGCGGTCGCGCGGGATCACCTGGGTGCTGACCGGCTCCGGCTTGAGGCCAAGCTGCTTGGCGACATGCTCCTCGACGCGCGGATCGATATGGGCAAAGGTGCCGACGGCGCCGGAAATGGCACAGGTCGCCACTTCCTCGCGCGCCAGTTCCAGGCGGCGCCGGGCGCGCTGGAATTCGGCATGATAGCCGGCCAGCTTGAGGCCGAAGGTCACCGGCTCGGCATGGATGCCATGGCTGCGGCCGATGCAGGGCAGCAGCTTGTATTCGAAGGCGCGTTCGGCCAGCGCATTGAGCACGCGGTCGCAGCCGGCCAGCAGCAGGTCGGCAGCCTTCACCAGTTGCAGATTGAAGCAGGTATCCAGCACATCCGACGAGGTCATGCCCTGATGCACGAAGCGCGCCGCCGGGCCGACATATTCCGCCAGGTTGGTCAGGAAGGCGATCACGTCATGTTTGGTCTCGCGCTCGATGGCATCGATGCGGGCGATTTCCCACTGGCCCTTCTTCCACACCTCTTTGGCCGCCGCCTTCGGGATCACGCCCAGCTTGGCCTGGGCATCGCAGGCATGTGCCTCGATCTCGAACCAGAGCCGGAACTTCATTTCCGGTTCCCAGATGGCGGCCATTTCAGGGCGGGTATAGCGCGGGATCATGCGGGCCTCGAAGGCTGAAAATAGGGGAAAGCTGCCGCGTTATAGCTTTCAGACGGCGCCGGATCAATCAATTGACGCTGCCTCGGGAATCGGGCAGCGTCGCGCCCGGAAAACGGGAGATAGCAGAATGGCCGCCGAAAACACCCTCAGCACGATTGACCGCCGCGATCTGGATTTCCAGCTGTTTGAAGTGCTGGAGGTGCAGCGCCTGGCGGCGCGGCCGCATTTTGCCGATCATGACCGCGAGACCCTGGCGGCCGCACTGGATACCGCCCAGGCCATCGCCGCCGCGCATTTCCAGACCCATAACCGCAAGAACGATCTGCATGAGCCGAGCTTCGATGGCAACCGGGTGACGATCATCCCCGAAGTGCGCGCGGCGCTCGACAAGTTCATCGAGGCCGGCTTCATGGCGGCACACCGGCCCTATGATGAGGGCGGCCAGCAATTGCCCTGGAGCCTGCTGCAAGGCTGCTTCGCCTGTTTCAATGCCGCCAATGTCGCTTCCACTGCCTATCCCTTCCTCACCATCGGTGCCGCCAACCTGATCGGCAGTTTCGGCAATGCCGACCAGAAGACGCGCTACATGGCGCCGATGCTGACCGGGCGCTTCTTCGGCACCATGTGCCTGTCGGAACCGCAGGCCGGCTCCGGCCTGGCCGATATCCGCACCCGCGCCACGCCGCTGCCCGATGGCAATTACCGCATCCAGGGCAGCAAGATGTGGATTTCCGGCGGCGAGCACGACCTGTCGGAAAACATCGTGCATCTGGTGCTGGCCAAGATTGATGGTGCGCCAGCCGGGGTGCGCGGTATCTCGCTGTTCACGGTGCCGAAATTCCGCGTCAATGATGACGGCAGCCTGGGCGCGCGCAACGATGTGCAGCTTGCCGGCCTCAATCACAAGATGGGTTTTCGCGGCACCACCAACACTTTGCTGTCATTCGGTGAAAATGGCGATTGTATCGGGCAGTTGATCGGCACGCCGCATCGTGGCCTGGAATACATGTTCATGATGATGAACGAGGCGCGCATCGGCGTCGGCCTTGGCGCCACGTCGCTCGGCATCGCCGGCTATCGCTACAGCCTGGATTATGCGCGCCAGCGCCTGCAGGGCCGCGCGCCGGATAACAAGGACCCGGCCTCGCCGCCGCTGCCGATCATCCAGCATGCCGATATCCGCCGCCTGCTGCTGGCGCAGAAGGCGGCGGTGGAAGGCGCGCTGGCGCTCTGCCTCTATGCCGCGTATCTGGTGGATATCGAGCATACCGCCGCCTCGCCCGAGGAAAAGCAGCAGGCCACTTTGCTGCTGGATATGCTGACCCCGATGGTGAAATCCTGGCCGAGCGAATTCTGCCTCGAAGCCAACAAACATGCCATCCAGGTGCTGGGCGGCTATGGCTATACCCGGGATTATCCGGTGGAGCAGTATTACCGCGACAACCGGCTCAATCCGATCCATGAAGGCACCCATGGTGTGCAGGGCATGGATCTGCTCGGGCGCAAGGTGCTGATGCAGAACGGTGCCGGCCTGGCCCTGCTGCTGAACACCATCCGCGCGGATATCGCGGCGGCGCGCGATCTGGTGCCGCTGGCCGGCCATGCCGAGACGCTGGAAGCCGCGCTGCAAAAGCTGGAGCAGACCACCCGGGCGATGGCACCGGCGGCCAAGGATGGCCGCATCGCGCTCTATCTCGCCAATGCCACGCTGTATCTCGACATGATGGGCCATGTGGTGATTGCCTGGATGTGGCTGCGCCAGGCCCGCATCGCCGCCCTGGCGCTCGCGGCCGGTGCTGATGCGGGGGCTGGTGCCGCAGGCAGCGAGGCTGATTTCTATCAAGGTAAACTCGCTGCTTGCCGCTATTTCTATGCCTATGAATTGGGCAAGCTGGATTACTGGCTGCCGTTGCTGGCGCGGCTGGAGCCGGCGACGCTGGAAATGCAGCCAGCCTGGTTCTGAGGCGGCAATAAAACTTCTGTATGATGGCGCCGTTGCGGCTGCTGGTGCATGCTGGCAGCAGCAACGGAGGCCGCCCCATGTATGTCCTGATCTTCACCATCGTGCATAGTCTGGTCAGTTTCGTCGCCATCGGCGCCGGCATGGCGGTGCTGACCGACCTGCTGAGCGGCGATGCCCGTGGCGGCAACCAGGCCAAGCTGTTCATCGCCACGGCCCTGTTCACCTCGGCCAGCGGCTTCGCCTTCCCGTTCACGCAATTCCTGCCCTCGCATGCCACCGCCATCGTGGCCTTGCTGGTGCTGCTGCCGGTCTTGCTGGCGCGCTACCATTTTCATCTGCGCGGCATCTGGGGTTTGGTGCATGCCGGTGGCTTGGTCGCCAGCCTGTTTTTCCTCTACTTCGTGCTGGTGGCGCAGCTTTTCGCCAAGCTGCCGGCCTTGCGCGCCACCGCGCCGACGCAGACCGAGCCATCTTTTGCCATCACCCAGGGTGTGCTGCTGCTGGTGTTCATCGGCCTTGGCCTGCTGGTGCTGCGGCGGCTTCTTTCCGCCGCGCGGGCGCGCTAAACTGGCGCCATGCCGGAAACCAAACCAGCCAGCGACAAGACGGCCAGCGACAAGCCTGACAACAGCGACAGGCCGAAACGCGATCCCGCCAAGCGGATCGGCGGGCCGCGTGGCCTGAATGTGGCGCTGGCGCGGCTGACCAATCCGCTGGTCAAGCGGCGCGGTGCCGCCTTTGGCGATATCCTGGCGCGCTGGCCGGAAATCGTCGGGCCGCTGCTGGCCAATGATACCCAGCCGGAAAAGCTGCAATACGGCGCCAAGGATGGCCATGGCGCCACCCTGGAAGTGGCGGTCACCGGCGCCCAGGCGCTGGAATTGCAGCATCTGGCGCCGCTGGTGGTGGAACGCATCAATGGCTATTTCGGCTATCGCGTCGTATCCGGGCTGAAATTGCGCCAGATGCCGGTGCAGCCCCGAGTCGCGCCGCCGCCGCCTTTGCGCCAAAGCCGCCGGCTGAACCCGGAACAGGCCCGGCAGCTGGCCGAATTGCTGTCTGAAGTCGAAGACAAGAATCTCCGCCAAGCGCTTGAGACTCTTGGACGATCCCTCCTGGGTAGCGTTTAGCGCCGCCCCATTGCCGCCAGATTCCTGTGGATAAGACAGGGAGTCGGGTTGAAGGCGCCGCGCCGGAATCCGTAAAATCTAGTCTGGATATTGGGGGTAGGAGCCTCTTCATGAACTATATACAGCGTCTTGTTGCCGTCCTGCTGTTTCTTGTCGTCGGCCATGCCAGCCTTGGCCAGGCCTGGGCCCAGGATGCCGATCCGCGTTTGCAGGATATGGTGCTGGGCCGGGCCGATGCCCCGGTCACACTGATCGAATATGCCTCGCTGACCTGCCCGCATTGCGCCAATTTCCACGCCAATGTGCTGCCGGTGCTGAAGACCGACTATATCGATACCGGCAAGCTGAAGCTGATCTTCCGCGATTTCCCGCTCGATCAACTGGCGCTGGCCGGCGCCGCTGTGGCGCGCTGCGCCGGGCCGGAACGTTATTACAGCTTCCTGGATGTGCTGTTCAGCCAGCAGCGCGCCTGGGCCACCGCCGCCGATCCGCGCGCCGCGCTGACCCAGATTGCCCGCCTGGGCGGCATGTCGGCCGAGCAGGTGGAAGCCTGCTTCAACGACCAGAAGATCAACGATTACATTCTGAATTCGCGCCTCGAAGGCAATCAGAAGTTCAACGTCAATGCCACGCCGACGCTGATCCTGAACGGCAAGACGCTGGCCACCACGCCGTCGCTGGATGAATTGCGCAAGCTGCTGGACGATGCCGCGAGCGGTGCCAAGCCCGGCGAGCCGGCTGCTGCGACGACCGGTGCCGCGAGTGCGAGCACGAGCTGGCTCGATGGCAGCAACAAGACCTATATCGCCATCGCCATTGTGGTTTTCCTGGTGGCGGCCGTTTCTGTTTTCCTGCTGCGCAAGCGCTGATCGGCTGCGGTCGGTTGGCGGTTTCGTACTGAAAGGGTAAGGCCGTGCAGTTCACCAAATTGCGTCTTTCCGGCTTCAAGTCCTTCGTGGAGCCGACGGAATTCGTGATCCATCCCGGCCTTACCGGTGTGGTCGGGCCGAATGGCTGCGGCAAATCCAATCTGGTGGAAGCCCTGCGCTGGGTGATGGGCGAAAATTCCGCCAAGCGCATGCGCGGCGCCGGCATGGATGACATGATCTTCGCCGGCACCGCCACGCGCCCCGCACGCAATGTGGCGGAAGTGGCGCTGGTGATGGACAACAAGACCCGCACCGCGCCGCCCAGTTTCAATGATCACGAAAATCTGGAGATCGTGCGCCGCATCGAGCGCGAGCGCGGCTCGGATTACCGCATCAACGGCCAGGAAGTGCGCGCCCGCGATGTGCAGCTTTTTTTCGCCGACCTGGCTTCCGGCGCCAATTCGCCGGCCATGGTCAGCCAGGGCCGCGTCGGCGCCATCATCAATGCCAAGCCGACCGATCGCCGTATGCTGCTGGAAGAGGCGGCCGGCATTTCCGGCCTGCATTCGCGCCGGCATGAGGCTGAGTTGCGCCTCAAGGCGGCGGAAACCAATCTGGAGCGTGTGGTCGATGTGATCGGCCAGCTTGATCAGCAATTGCAGGGCCTGAAGCGCCAGGCGCGCCAGGCCAGCCGCTATCGCAACATTGCCGGCCAGATCCGCCGCACCGAGGCGATGCTGTTCCATCTGCGCCACACTGCCTTGCAGGCGGCGTTGAGCCAGGCGGAAGCCGCGCTGCATGAAGCCGAACGCTCGGTGGCTGATCGTACCTTGCAGGTTTCCGAAGCCCATGGCGCCGAGCGCACCGCTGCCGAGGCTTTGCCGCCTTTGCGTCAGGCCGAGGCCGAGGCCGGTGCGCGGCTGCATCGCCTGGCGGTGGCGCGTGATGGCCTGGATGCCGAGGAGGCCCGCGCCCGCGAGGCGGCCGCCCAGGTCGAGCAGCGGCTGGAACAGATCAATGCCGATGCGGCGCGGGAACTGAGCCTGACCGGCGATGCCGCCAATCTGTTGCAGCGCCTGGCTGCCGAAGCTGCCGAGCTGAGCGCCCGCCAGGAAGCCGCGCCGGCCCAGGAAGCCGAGGCCGATGCCGCCGCCCAGGCGGCGCAGACCGATGTGGCGGCGCGCCAGCAGGAACTGGATGCCGCCACCGAACGCGCTGCTGCCGAGCAGGCCGAGCGCACCCGTCTGGGCCAGGCGATCCAGGAAGCCGAGCGCCGGCTGGACCGGCTGCGCAGCCGCATCGCCGAACTGACCGAGGAACATGCCCGGCTGGAAAGCGATGCCGGCGCGGTGACGGCGGCGGCGGAAGCCGGCGCCGAGATCGAGGCCCGGCTGGCGGCGGTGGAAGCCGCCCGCGCCGCGCTGGAGACTGCCGAGCAGCAGCAGGCGCAACTGGTGGAACTGGCGCGCGCCACGCTGGATGGCGTGGAGAGCGATTTCGCCGGCCGCATCGAGGCGGCCCGCGCTGCGCTGGAAGCCATCGAGGCCGAGCAGGCGACCAAGGTGGAAGCCGCCCGAACCCAACTGGCGCGGCTGGAAGCCGAGCAGGCCACCAAGGTGGAAGCTGCCCGCGCCGCGCTGAATGGCGTGGAAGCCGAGCATGTCGGCCATATCGAAGCAGCGCGTGCCGGGCTTGGCGCTGCCGAGCAGGAGCATGCCGGCAAGATCGAGGCGGCCCGTGCCGGGCTTGGCGCGGTGGAAGAGGAACACACCGGCAAGATCGAGGCGGCGCGGACCGGCCTGGGTGCGGTGGAAGCGGAGCATGCCGGCAAGATCGAGGCGGCGCGGGCCGGCCTGGCCGCTGTGGAAGCCGAGCATGCCGAGAAGATCGAGGCGGCGCGCGCCCTGGTGGCGGCGGCCGAGGCCGAGCAGGCGCAGTTGATCGCTGCGGCCCGTGCCGCGCTGGAAGCCGCCGAGGCCGAGCGCCAGGGCATGCAGCAGCAGGAACAGGCGGCGCGTGATGCCTGGCAGGCGGTGCAGGGTGAACTGACCCGGCTCAAGGCCGAGGAAGCCGGTCTGGCGCGGCTGCTCAAGGCCGATGACAACAACATGTTCGCCCCGGTGATCGACCAGGTGGCGGTGGCACCGGGCTTTGAGAAGGCGCTCGGCGCTGCGCTCGGCGACGAGTTGAACAGCGCCGTGGATAGCGGCGCGCCGATGCATTGGGAGGCTTTGCCGCCGCTGGCCGATGCCCCGGCTTTGCCGGCGGGTGTTGCCGCGCTGGCCGATCAAGTGACGGCGCCGGCCGCCCTGGCGCGCCGCCTGAGCCAGATCGGCGTGGTGGAAGAGGCCGATGGCCCGCGCCTGCGCAGCCAGTTGCGCCAGGGCCAGCGGCTGGTGTCGAAATCCGGCGCGCTGTGGCGCTGGGATGGTTTCACCGTCAAGGCCGGTGCGCCCACGGCGGCGTCGATCAAGCTGGAACAGCGCAACCGCCTGGCCGATCTGCGCGAAGAACTGCGCGAACTGGAAGGCAAGCTGGCCGATGCCCAGGCCGCCTATGCCGAGGCCAAGCAGGCGACCGAAGCCGCCGTGCAGGGCGAACGCATGGCGCGTGGCGGTGTGGCCCAGGCTGAAGCGGCGCGTGACGATGCCCGGGTGGAAGCCGGCAAGGCGGTGACCGAAGCCGAGCGCCGCCGCAATGAGGCGCGCAATGCCGCTGCCGCCTTGGTGGCGCAGGCCGAACGGGATCGCGGCGAGGCGCGCCAGCGCGCCGAGCAGGTGGTGGCGCAGGCCGAGCGCGAGCGCAACGAGGCGCGCCAGCGCGCCGAGCAGCAGGTGGTGCTGGCCGAGCGTGAGCGCCAGCAGGCACGCCAGCGTGCCGAACAGGCGGTGCAACAGGCCGAGCGCGCGCGCCAGCAGGCGCGGCAGCAGGCCGAGCAGAATGTGCAGCAGGCCGAGCGTGAGCGCGCGCGGGCCGGCGAGCAGGGCCAGGCCGGCATTGCCGCCGCCGAACGTGAGCGCAATCAGGCGCGCGAACGCGGCCAGGCCGCGATTGCCCAGGTCGAGCGTGAACGCAACGAGGCGCGCCAGCGCGCCGGCCAGGCGCTGGCCCAGGCCGAGCGTGAACGCCAGGTAGTGCGTGAACGCTGCGGCCAGGATATCGCCCGCGCCGAGCGCGAACTGGAAGCGGCCCGTGCGCGCCAGGCCGAAGTGGTGCGGCGCGAAGCCGAGCGGCAATCCCGCCTCGCCGCCCTGGCCGACCAGATTCTGCAATTGGGCATCGAACTGGAAGAAGGCGAGGCGGCGCGCACGTCGTTGCAGGAAGCCCTGGCCGCCTTGCCGCCGGAAGCGGAAATCCGCGAGCGTGTGGCGGCCTTGCGCCAGGAAGTGGATGGGCTGCGCCAGCGCCTGGCCGAAGCGCGCGCCCTGCTGGAGCAATTGCGCCGCGACATGGTGAGCCGCGCCAATCGCCTGCTGGTGATAACCGAGGAACGCCAGGCCGCCGAAACCCGCGCCGCCGATGCCAATCGCCAGTTGGAGCAACTGGTGCAGCGCCGCGAGGAAGCCGAGGCGGAATTGCTGCGGCTCTATGAAATCCCGGCCGGCATCGAAGGCAAGCGCAGCGGCCTGCTGGAAGAACTGGCCAAGGCCGAGGCGGCGCGCCAGGAACTGGCCGATCACCTGGCCAATGCCGAGGCAGCGCAGTCGCTGGCGGCCAAGACGGCGCGTGACCTGGAGCAGATGCTGGGCCAGGGCCGCGAATGGCGGGTGCGGGCCGAGGCGGAACTGGACCACCAGCGCCAGAGCGCCGAGGAACTGGCTTTGCGTATTCGCGAAGTGCTGGAATGTGCGCCGGAAGATGTGCTGAAAGCCGGCGAAGTGGATGAGGACGAGGATTTCCCGCCGCTGCCGCAGGTGGAAAACCGCCTGGAACGCCTGCGCAAGGAACGCGACAATATGGGTCCGGTCAACCTGCGTGCCGATCTGGAGGCGCAGGAGGTCGAGGATAAGCTGAATACCCTGACCAACGAGCAGAATGATCTGGTCGCCGCCATCGAAAAGCTGCGCCAGGGCATCGCCTCGCTGAACAAGGAAGGCCGCGAACGCCTGCTGGATGCCTTCAAGCAGGTCGATACGCATTTCCAGAAATTGTTCGTGCAGGTATTCGGCGGCGGCAAGGCGCATCTGCAATTGGTGGAAAGCGACGATCCGCTGCAGGCCGGCCTGGAAATCATGGCCTCGCCGCCGGGCAAGCGGTTGCAGGTGATGTCGCTGCTCTCCGGCGGTGAACAGGCGCTGACCGCGCTGAGCCTGCTGTTTGCCGTGTTCCTGACCAATCCGGCGCCGATCTGCGTGCTCGACGAGGTCGATGCGCCGCTCGACGATTCCAATGTGGAACGCCTGTGCAATCTGATGGAGGCGATGGCGAAGGAAACCGCCGAGCTGGCCGAAGGCACCCGCTTCGTGGTGGTGACCCACCATCCGATCACCATGGCGCGCATGGATCGCCTGTTCGGTGTCACCATGGCCGAGCGCGGCGTCTCCACCCTGGTCTCGGTCGACCTGGCCGGCGCCGAAGCCATGCGCCAGACCGCGTAGGCCGCCATGAACCGGCTGGCCACCTGGCTTGCCGCTTTCGCGGTTTATCGTGACCGCCGCGTGCTGGCGATTCTGGTGCTGGGCTTTGCTTCCGGCCTGCCGCTGGCCCTGACCGGGCAGACCTTGCAGGCCTGGCTCACCGATAGTGGCACGTCGCTGAAAGCCATCGGCCTGTTCGCCGCCATCGGCACGCCCTACACGCTGAAATTTCTCTGGGCGCCGCTGGTGGATCGGCTCGAACTGGGCTGGCTCACCCGCCGGCTCGGGCGGCGGCGCGGCTGGCTGCTGCTGTCGCAGGCGTTGCTGATCATCACCATTACCGGCCTGGCGCTGAGCGATCCGGCTGGTGCGCTGCATGTCACCGCGTTCTGGGCGCTGGGCGTGGCTTTTGCCTCGGCCACCCAGGATATCGTGATCGATGCCTGGCGGGTCGAAATCCTGGAAGAACGGCAATTGGCCGCCGGTGCCGCCAGCATCGTGTTCGGCTATCGCGTCGGCATGCTGGTCTCCTCCGCCGGGGCGCTGTATGCCAGCGCCTATTTCCCCTGGCCGGTGGTCTATCTCGGCATGGCTGCTTTGCTGCCGCTCGGCATGCTGGCGGTGTTGCTGGCCGGCGAGCCGATGGCGCGGCCGCGCGAGGATGCCGAGCGGCGCTTTGCCGCAGCGCGCGCCTGGCTGGATCAGCGGCCGCAATTTTCCGGCACGCGGCTGCGTTCGGTGGTGCGGCTGGCGGCCTGGCTCTATGTCAGCGTGGCCGGGCCGTTTGTGCAATTCATGAGCCGGCCGGGCTGGGTGGCGGTGCTGCTGTTCGTGATGCTGTTCAAGCTCGGCGACAGCCTGGCCGGGGCGCTGGCCACCAGCTTCTATCTGAAGATCGGTTTCGCCCGCACCGATATTGCCGAGATTGCCAAGCTCTATGGCTTCGGTGCCACCATGCTGGGGCTGTTCCTGGGCGGCTGGCTGATGCAGGCGGCCGGCATGATCCGCACCTTGTGGATTTGCGGCATTCTGCAGATGGGCTCCAACCTGCTATTTGCCATACTCGCCCTGCGCGGGCCGGATTTGGCTTTCCTGGCCTTCACCGTCGGGGTGGAGAATCTGGCCGGCGGCATGGGTACGGCGGCCTTGGTCGCCTATCTGTCGGCACTCTGCAACGTGGCTTATACTGCAACGCAATATGCCTTGCTGTCGTCGCTTACCGCCGTGGCCCGCACCTGGCTGTCGGCTTCCGCCGGTTTCCTCGCCGAATCGCTCGGCTGGCCGCTGTTTTTTGTCCTCACCACGCTGGCGGCATTACCCGGCCTGGTTCTGCTGGCCTGGCTGATGCGGCCCGGAGCGGCGACAAGATTGGTTGAAAAATCCCCATAAACGGATAGATTCGTATACGTCTGTTTAGCTGGAATTTATCTCTGTGACGGTAGCGGCTTATCAAACCGGCTGCTTTCACCTATATGTCACAAAGTTGCCACGATCCCTAAACAGTGTCGCGGGATAGTCGGAGCATGAACATGCAAGTCCCCCTCGTCGTATCGCCTGCCCTTGCGCTCAACCCGGCTCTGCTGGGCTGGCAATGCGCTTCGGCCGATGGCCGTTTCGAGGTCCGCCTGACGCGCCGGGCCGAGGATGTGCGGGCCGCGCAGCGTTTGCGCTACCAGGTTTTCTACCAGGAGATGGCGGCGCAGCCGACGCCGGAAATGGCAGCCTGCGAGCGCGATTTCGACAAGTTCGACGATCTTTGCGACCATCTCATGGTGTTCGACCGCTCGCTGGCGGAAGGCGAGCAGGCGGTCGGCACCTACCGGCTGCTGCGCCGCTCGGTGGCCGAGCGCCATGGTGGTTTCTATTCCGCCTCGGAATACGATATCGGCCCGATGCTGCGCCATGTCGGCCCCAAGGGCGGCCTGCTCGAACTGGGCCGGTCCTGCGTGCATCGGGATTACCGCTCCAATGCCATCATCCAGCTTTTGTGGCGCGGCATCTCCACCTATATCGACGATCACGGCATCGAATTCATGTTCGGCTGCGCCTCGCTGCCCGGCATCGATCCATCGGCGCATGCGGTGGCTTTGAGCTATCTGCATCACAATCATCTGCCGCCGGAAGCCTGGCGCGTGCGCGCCTTGCCGGAACGTTATGCGGCGATGAATCTGCTGCCGGTGGAGCAGGTCAGCCCGAAGGCGGCGATCCATGCCCTGCCGCCGCTGATCAAGGCCTATCTGCGGCTTGGCGCCTATATCGGCGATGGTGCCGTGGTGGATCAGCAATTCAGCACCGTGGATGTGTTCATCCTGTTGCCGGTATCGCGTATCGCGCCGAAATACCAGAACCGTTTCCTGCCCGAGGATGGCTTGATCCACGTCGAGGGCCACGCCTAAACTCTCTTCCAATAGGGAGAGAGACGGGATGTATATTACCGAATGGGCGCAGCAGCAGCCCGACAAGACGGCGATCATCATCGCCGAGACCGGCAAGACCCGGAGCTATGCCGAACTTGAAGCCATGTCGAACCGCGCCGCGCAGCTGTTCCGCGCCGCCGGTCTGGCATTTCGCGACCATATGGCGTTGCTGATCGGCAACAATGTCGAATTCTACGATGTGTGTTTCGGTGCCGACCGCGCCGGGCTGTATTATACCGCGATCTCGACCCGCCTGACCGCGCCGGAAGTGGCCTATATCGTCAATGATTGCGGCGCGCGCCTGGTGGTGATTGGCGCCGAATTCGCCGATATGGCGGCTGAGCTGCGCGCGCTCTGCCCGCAAGTTTCGCATTTCTACCTGACCGGCGCGGCCGGCAACGGCCCGCCCGCCGGCTGGCTGGATTGGGATGCCGCTTCGGCGGCGGCAAGCCCGGCACGCATCGCGGATGAAATCCAGGGCCGCGACATGCTGTATTCCTCCGGCACCACCGGCAAGCCCAAGGGCGTGAAGCGGCCGCTGAACGGCGATGCGGTCGGCGCCTCCACGCCATTCTATGAAAATGCGCTGAACATCTACGGCTATCACCGCGATATGGTGTATCTCTCGCCGGCACCAGGCTATCACGCCGCGCCTTTGCGCTACACCATGGTGGTCAGCCGCGTCGGCGGCCTGCTGGTGGTGATGGAGCATTTTGATGCCGAACGCGCCCTGGCGCTGATAGAGCAATATGGCGTGACCCATTCCAACTGGGTGCCGACCATGTTCGTGCGCATGCTGAAACTGCCCGAGGCGACGCGGCAGCTTTACAAACTCGATACCCATCGCGTCGCCATTCATGGCGCCGGGCCGGTCAGCGTCGAGACCAAGCGACGCATGATCGAGTGGTGGGGGCCGATCCTCTACGAATATTACGCCGCTTCCGAAGGCAACGGCACCACCATCATCACCGCGCCGGAATGGCTGGCGCGGCCGGGCTCGGTGGGCCGCTCGGTGATCGGCCAGGCCCGCATCGTGAATGAGGAAACCGGCGCCGAGCAGCCGGTGGGCGAAACCGGTGTGGTGCATTTTGAAGGCGGCCTGCCCTTCGCTTATCACAACGATCCTGACAAGACCAAGGCGGCCTTCAATGAGCAAGGCTGGTCCACCATGGGCGATGTCGGCTATGTCGATGCCGATGGTTATCTCTACCTCACGGATCGCAAGGCCTTCATGATCATTTCCGGTGGGGTGAATATCTATCCGCAGGAAGCCGAGAATGTGCTGATCGATCATCCCCTGGTGGCCGATGTGGCGGTGATCGGGGTGCCGAACGAGGATTTTGGCGAGGAAGTGAAAGCGGTGGTGCAACTGGTCGATCCGGCACGCGCTTCGCCCGAGATTGCCGCCGAACTGATCGCCCATTGCCGCCAGCATCTGGCGGCGATCAAATGCCCGCGCAGCATCGATTTTGATCCGGCCCTGCCGCGCCATGAAACCGGCAAACTCTACAAACGCCTGATCAAGGACCGCTACTGGGGCAACCGCACCAGCCGAATCGTGTAGGCCTCAAGGGCCTGGTATCGGTTTGCGATTGTTGGCGACAGCCAAAGGTCAGCACAAACCGTCGTGGTCGGCGCAGGCCGACCACCCACGCGTTTTTCTGTTCCAGTCAATGAGAGAAAAAACACGTGGATGGTACGCCTTCGCGTACCATGACGGTGCTTGTTATGAGGCGGCGCGCGTCAATCTAATCGCAGCACGCCCTAACGCCCCGGCAGGCCCTTGCTGGTGGAATATTCGAAATGCAGCGCCTGATCGCGCAGGCGCGGATAGATCGCATGGGCGGCGGCGGCGGCTTCGGCGAAACCGGTCAGGATCAGTTTCAGCTTGCCGGGATAATCGGCCACATCGCCGATGGCATGGATGCCGGCCGCGCTGGTGGCGCAGCTCGCCGGCTCGACGCGCACATGCTGGCGTTCCAGCGCCAGGCCCCAGTCGCGGATCGGGCCGAGATCGTTGCGCAGGCCGAAGAAGGCCAGCAGATGCTCGGCTTCCAGGCGCAATTCATTGCCATCCAGATCCTGCACCCGCACAGCGCTCAAGTGCGTGCCATCGCCTTCCAGCCCGGCGAGCTGATACGGCACGACAAAATCCACCCCCTGGCCCTGCAAGGCGGCGAGGCGGGCGAGGCTTTCCGGCGCGGCGCGGAATTGCGCGCGGCGATGGATCATGTGGATATGGCTGGCCACGCCATGTAGCGCCAGCGCCCAGTCCACCGCGGAATCGCCGCCGCCGGCAATCGCCACGCGCTTGCCGCGGAAATCCTCGGCCCGGCGCACCAGATAATGCACCGCCTTGCCTTCATAGCCTTCGATGCCGGGCAGCGGCGGCCGGTTTGGCCCGAAGGCGCCGGCGCCGGCAGCCAGGATCACTGCGCCGGCGGTGATGACGTTGCCGGCACTGGTGCCAAGCCGGAAGCCGCCCTCGGGCAGCCGCGCCAGCTGCGTCACCGGCTGACCCAGCAGATAGCGCGGCGCAAATGGCGCTGCCTGAGCCTCCAGTTGCTCGATCAGGTCGGCGGCGGCAATGCGCGGATAGCCGGGGATGTCGTAGATCGGCTTTTCCGGATAGAGCGCGCTGCATTGCCCGCCGATTTCCGGCAGGGCATCCAGCACGGCGCAGCTCAGGCCGAGCATGCCGCATTGAAACACCGCGAACAGCCCGACCGGGCCGGCGCCGATGATGGCGACATCAACCGCGCCAACCGCATCCGGTGTCGAGATCACTCCGCCGCTGCCGCATTGGCCTGCAGCACATTGCGCACCAGCACGGCGAGGCGCTCGATACCTTCCTCGATGCGCGCCGGCTCGCCGAGCGAAAAGCTGAGGCGGGCGGTGTTGCGCTTCTGCTCGGTGGCATAGAAGGCCGAGCCGGGTACGAAGGCGACATTGCTGTCCTTGATGGCACGCGCCAGCAATTCGGCGCAATCGACGCCCTCAGGGAATTCGAGCCAGATGAACATGCCGCCATCGGGGACATTCCAGGTCACTTCGGCCGGAAAGCTGCGCTTCAGCGCCGCCAGCATGGCATCGCGGCGCGCCTTGTAGGTCGGGCGCAGCTTGGCCACCTGGCTGGCATGTACACCGCGCGCCAGTTCATTGGCGATGATCTGGTTCACCGTCGAGCAATGCAGGTCGGAAGCCTGCTTGAGCAGCACCAGCTTGTTGATCAGGCCGGCATCGGCGGCGATCCAGCCGATGCGCAGGGCCGGGGTCAGCACCTTGGACAGGCTGCCGACATAGATCACCAGGTTGCGCCCGGCGTCGCCGCGCTGCGCTTCCAGGGCGGCGAAGCTGGGAATGCGCTCGCCATCGTAGCGCAATTCCTCGTAGGGCGAATCCTCGATGATCGCGACATTGTATTGGTAGGCCAGATCGAGGATCGCCTGGCGCCGTTCCAGCGAGGTGGTGATGCCGGCCGGATTGCAGAAATCCGGTGTCAGATAAAAGAATTTCGGCTTCTGCGCGAAGGCGGCTTCCAGATCGGCCAGCCGGGCGCCTTCGGCATCCATCGGCACGGCGATGAAATGTGGGCGATAGGTGCCGAAAACCTGGATGGCGCCGAGATAGCTCGGATCGGTCATCACCACGCCGTCGCCCGGCTCGATGAAGGCGCGGCCGAGGAAATCCAGCGCCTGCTGCGCGCCGCTGGTGATGATGATGCGGTCACTCGTGGCGTCGATGCCATGGCTGTTGAGATAGCCGGTGATCCAGTCGCGCAGCGGCGGAAAGCCTTCGCTGATCGAATACTGGAAGGCATCGGTGGCGCGCGCCGGATCGGCCAGCACCTGGGCATAGGACTGCCCGATGGTATCGAGCGGAAACATCGCCGGATCGGGGATGCCGCCGGCAAAGGAGATGATTTCCGGGCGGTTGATCAGCTTGAGCAACTCGCGGATTTCGGAAGCGCGCAGGTCGTTGACGCCCTGGGCGAGCGGGGGAAGCGACGATTGGGACATGGCGGTAATGTTTCCTCTGATTGCCGCCAGCATAGCCGAGCCGATGGGACCGGAAAAGTCGCGCCGCCGGCTATTCCCGCAACAAAAGCATCGCTTCCGCCGGCACTTGTATCGATACATTACGCTCCGGTTCATACACCGCATCGCCCGGGCGATAGAGCCGGTCGACATTGATCCGGTGTGGCCCGACGGCAATGGCATAGCGCACCAGACTGCCGAGGAATTGCCGGCTGGCGACGCGGCCGGCCAGGCCGCCACCGGCATCCGCAGCCAATGTGATCGCTTGCGGGCGCAAAGCCAGGCAGGCGGTGCCGTCGCGCGCCTCCTCGGCCGGCAGTGCCAGGGTCAGGCCCTCGGCCTCGAAGCGGCCCTGCTGCACCCGGCCCTCGATCAGCGTGGCGCTGCCCAGGAAACCGGCGACGAAGCGGTTGGCCGGCCTGTCGTAGAGGTCCACCGGGCGGCCGATCTGCTGGATGCGGCCAGCATCCAGCAAGGCCATGCGGTCGGATACCGCATTGGCCTCTTCCTGGTCATGGGTGACGAAGATCGTGGTCAGCCCGGTGCGGCGCTGCAACTGGCGCAGTTCATCGCGCATCTCCTCGCGCAGCTTGGCATCCAGGTTGCTCAGCGGTTCGTCCAGCAGCAGCACTTCCGGTTCCACCACCAGGGTGCGGGCCAGCGCCACGCGCTGCTGCTGGCCGCCGGAAAGCTGGCTCGGCCGCCGCTCGCCATATTGGCCGAGCCCGACCAGATCGAGCGCGGCGCGCACACGAACGGGTATGTCGCCGCGCGCCACCTTGCGCTGTTCCAGGCCGAAGGCGACATTCTCGGCCACGGTCATATGCGGCCACAGGGCATAGGACTGGAACACCATGCCGACATTGCGCTGCCAGGGCGGCAGCCGGGTGACGTCCCGGCCGCCAACCTGAATGCTGCCGTTATCCGGCTGGCCGAAACCGGCCACCAGGCGCAGCAACGTGGTCTTGCCCGAGCCGGATGGGCCGAGGAAGGCAAAAAATTCGCCGCGCGCGATGTCCAGGCTGACATCGTTCAGGATGGTCAACGCGCCATAGCTGAAGCTTACCGAGGCGATGCTGACGCCGCTCATTGATCCATGCTCCTCAAGCCGCGCCGGGCGCGGTCGCGCTCCGCGATACGATGTGAAATCCAGGTGCCGAGCGCCACCAGCAGCACGGCGATGATGCCGAGCGCGGCGCCCGGGCCGCGTCCGGCCGGGGTCTGCATCGCGGTGTAGATGCCGTAGGAAATCGGCGCCGAGACATCGCGCGTCACCAGCATCAGCGTCGCCGACAATTCCACCGAGGCGGTGGCGAAGCTGGTGACGAAGGCAGCCGCCAGGCCGCCGGTCATCAGTGGCACCACGATGCGGCGCAGGGTGGTGAGCTTGCCGGCGCCGAGCATCTCGGCGGCTTCCTCCAGGCTGACATGCAATTGCTGCAAGGCGGCGACGCAGGCGCGCAGGGCATAGGGCAGGCGGCGGATGGCATAGGCGATCACCAGCATGACCCAGAAGGTGGCTAGCGATGAGCCATCAGGCAGCTTGACCTCGAAATACAGCCGCAGCAGGCCGATGCCCAGCACCAGGCCGGGCACTGCCAGGGCGGCGGTGGCGATGTAATCCAGCAGCTGCCGCGCCGGCAATTTGCTGCGCAGGATCAGCCAGGCGATGGCGGTACCCAGCACCAGATCAATCAGTGCTGCCAGGCCGCAATAGAGCACGGTATTGCCGATCTGCGCCGAGGATTCCTGCCAGGCAGTGGCGTAATGCGCCAGGGTGAAGGCATCGGGCAGCAGGCTGAAGCTCCAGATCGTGCCGAGCGACAGCAGCAGGATGCCGATATGCGGGCTGAGCGCCACCAGCAGCACCAGGATGATGAAGCTCCAGGCCAGAGCCATCTGGCCACGGCTGAGCTGGCGCCGGCCCAGGCCGCCGCCGCCACGCTGCTGCGTCGAATAATCCTTGCCGCGCAAAGCCAGCGCCGAGAGCGCCATGGCGGCGAGCGAGAAGCCGACCAGGATCACGGCGATGACATAGCCCATCGGATCGCCCATGCCGACCGAGGTGATGCGCAAGTAAGCCTGCGGCGCCAGCATGTTGGTGACGCTGAGCAGCAGAGGCGTGCCGAGATCGTCGAATACCTTGACGAAAACCAGCGAGGCACCGGCGACATAGCCGGGCAGGGCGAGCGGAAACACGATGCGGCGGAACAGCGTGAAGCCATGCGCGCCAAGATTCTGTGCCGCTTCCTCCATCGCGTTGTCGATATTGTTCAGCGCGGCAGTCAGGTTGAGCAGGATGAACGGGAAATAATGCAGGGCCTCGACGAAGATGACGCCGTTGAGCCCGTCCATGAAGCCGATGCGGAAACCGAACCAGTCATTCAGCAGCAGGTTGACGCTGCCATTGCGGCCGAAGATCAGCTGCATCGCCACCGCACCGACAAAGGGCGGCATCACCAGCGGGATCACGCCCAAAGCCTGGATCAGTGCCGCGCCGGGGAAGCGGAAACGCGCCAGCAGATAGGCCAGCGGCACGGCGATGAGCGTGGCCCAGACCACACTCATCGCGGCGACATAGAACGAGTTGAAGAAGCTTTCGCGGAATAGCGAGGTGCGGAAAAAATCCGCGAAATGCACCAGCGTGAAACTGCCATCCGCAGCGCGGAAGGCAGTAAGGATCACGCTGAGCACCGGCAGCACCAGGAACAGCAGCAGGAACAGCCCGACGCCCAGCGCCAGCGCCAGGGCAAAGCCCTGGCCGCGCAAGGCGAAAACGCGGCCTCGCGTTAGAGAAGCGATTGTCACGTTCTACCGTCCTGGCTGCCGTTGCGCTGGCTGTCGGTTACTTGGCCTTCAGGGCCTGTTCGGCCAGGGCCTTGGCTTCGGCATACTGCTTCTTGGCGAAGGCATCCCACTGTTCTTCATACTGCGCCTGACGCGCCGGTGCCGGCTTGTCTTTCGAGGTCGGCTGGAAGGCGCCGGCAATTGCCGGGTCGCCGGCTTCCTTGTCGGTGACCGGCACCATGGTGGCCTTGGCGCGTGCTTCCGCGATCAGCTTGGCCGCCTCGGCAGATTTTTTCTTGGCATTGGCCGCTTCGGCGGCATGGATTGCCTTCCAGGCCTCGTTCAGTTCCTTGAGGCGGAAGGTGACCAGGCGGTCATAGAGCGAGTTGACCAGTTCATAACGCGCTTCCGAGACATCGGAATCGAACGACACCTTGGCGCCCAGCTGGGTGTTCTTGAACGGGTTGGGGTAATCCTCCGGCGCCTTGGCATAGGTATCGGGCCGCACCGGCAGGCGGCGGATTTTCGGTTGCAGCAGGATTTCTTGGCCTTCCGGCGACAGCACGAAATCGACGAAGGCTTCGGCAGCCTTGCGGTTCTTGGCATTGTTGATGATGCCGATGCTGGCCGGCACGATGGTGGTGAGTTCGGGATAGACGAATTCCACCGGGAAGCCGCTCGCCTTGGCCGCCAGGCCGAAGAAGTCGATCACGATGCCGAGGCCGTATTGGCCGCTATTCACCGCATCGGGCACACCGAAGCTGCGATCCGACACCGTGACCAGATTGCCGCCGATTTCCAGCAGCGTGCCCCAGCCCTTGGCCCAGCCTTCGCCTTGCAGGATGGTTTCCACGGTCAGGTGCGTGGTGCCGGAGCGCGACGGCGCCGAGATGCCGACATGGCCGGCATAGATCGGCTGCTTGAGATCGTCCCACTGCTTCGGCGCCGGCAGCTTGTTGCCCTGCAGGTAGCGCGAATTATACATGATGCCGTAGCCGGAGGCGGCGAAGCCGAAGAAAAAGCCATCCGGATCGTGGATCGGGAAGGCGCCGACCTTGGCCGGAATGCCCTCGGCCTTCGGCTTATACTGGCTCAGCAGCTTGTTCTTCTTCAGCACCTCGAAGGCATCCGGCGCCGAAACCCAGAACAGGTCGGGCGGATTGCTCTGCGTCTCACGGATATAGGCCACCGCCGCCGTGGTGTTGCGGTTCTGCACTTCCACCTTGGTGCCGGGAAACTTCTTCTCGAAGGCGGCGGCATAGGGGCCGGTCAGGTCTTTCGGGAAGGAGGTGATCACCACCACCTTGTCTTCCAGGCCCTGGGCCAGCGTGGGAGTGAAAGCCAGGCCGCTGAGGGCAAGGCCGTAAAAGGCGGCAAAAAGCGAGCGGCGAGCCAGGCGCATGTGATTTTCCTCCCAGGAATTATTGTCACAAAGCTGTAACAAAGCCCCGGGGGCTTGGCAACTGGCAGTCTAGGCTGCTGCTGCGCCCGGCCAGGCCTGCATCGCCTGTTCCGCCACCGCCAGCAGTTTTTCACGCGGGAAGCCGGCCTTGGCCTGCACCGCCATGCCATGCATCACCGCCATCACATAGGCGGCCAGCACGGCGGGATCGGCGTCGGGCGGCAGGTCGCCATCGCGCTGCGCCTGCTCGAAGCGGGTGCGGAACTGCGCTTCACCAGAGGCGCGGGCATCGATCAGCGCCAGGCGCGCCGGCTCGGCATCTTCGGAAGCGGCCAGGGCGCCATTGATGCCGAGGCAGCCGGTGCGATCGGGGTAGCGCGTGGCCAGGTCCACGCCGGCTTTCAGGGCATGCATCGCCACTTCACGCGCCGTCGGCTCGGCCAGCGCTGCCGGCAGATAATCCCAGTATAGCGCGCTGTAGCGATCCAGCACGCGGCGGAACAAGGCTTCCTTGTTGCCGAAGGCATGATACAGCGCCGGCCGCTCCACGCCGGTGGCCGCCACCAGGTCGGCATAGGAGGTGCCCTCATAGCCTTTGCGCCAGAATACCGCCAGGGCGGCATCCAGGGCGCAGGTCGGGTCGAAGGTACGCGGGCGTCCCATCGGTTCAGCGCTCCAGGCTGCGAGTAATTGATTTCATAATGATTGTTATTTTAGTCGCTTGACTTCGGCTGTCCAGCACTCCAGTTCAGGCATATCGTAATGATCGTTACGAAATGATGGCGGCACAGGGCCGTGATAGTCCAAGGAAGGGTTCAAACACCATGACAAAGGTTCTGGCAGGCAAGGTGGCGCTGGTGACGGGTGGTTCGCGTGGCCTCGGCGCGGCAGCAGCGGAAGCGCTGGCCGAACAGGGGGCGGATGTTGCCATCAGCTATGTAGCCTCGGCCGAAAAGGCGCAGGCGGTGGTGCAGAAGCTGCAAGCCAAGGGCGTGCGCGCGCTGGCAATCCAGAGCGACCAGGCCGATACGGCTGCCGCCAAGCCGCTGGTGGCGGCGGTGCTGGCACATTTCGGCAAACTCGACATTCTGGTGAATAACGCCGCCATCGCGGTGCAGGGCAAGACGGTGGATGATCCCGCGCTGGATATCGCCGGCCTTGACCGGCAATGGCAGGTCAATGTGCTGGGTGTGGTGGCGGCAACCCGGGCGGCGGCGCCGGTGCTGAGCGATGGTGGCCGCATCATCTTCATCGGCTCGCTGCTGGGCAGCCGGGTGCCGTTTGCCGGCGTGGCGGATTATGCCGGCACCAAGGCGGCGCTGGCCGGCTATGCCCGGGGCGTGGCGCGCGATCTCGGCGGGCGCAACATCACCGTGAATGTGGTGCAGCCGGGCATCATGCCCACCGACATGGCCGCCGCCGTGGCCGGCCAGTTGCCGCCGGCCTTGATGGACCTGCATCCGATCCGCCGCATCGCCACGCTGGAGGAAGTCGCCGGCACCATCGTCTTCCTGGCCGGGCCGCATGCCGGCTATATCACCGGCGGCAATATCGACGTGGCCGGCGGCGTGCAGGTCTAAACGCCGGCCGAGGGCCGGCGCCGGATCAATGGATCTTGGCGCCGGCTTTTTCGCTGAGGTGCAACACGGTGCGCAGCAATTTGCTGCGTTCGGCGTCGGATTCGATCTGGGCGAAGAAATAGGCGATGCGTTCCAGCTCAAAATCATCCGCCGCCGGTTCGCGGCGGCCGCCGGTGGCCGGGGTGAACACCGCCACGCCAAACCCCAGCGCGGCGGCGATGCGGCGCAGCTGTGGCGCCGGCACCGGGCGCAGGCCGTTTTCATAGGCCACCAGATCGCTTTCCGGGCAATCGCTGAGCCGCGCCAGTTCGGCCCGGCTCAGTTCGCGGTATTCGCGGAAAATGCGGATACGCTGGGCAATGGCGTCGGTTGCAACGCTGCCCGGCGCCGTATTTGCTGCATTGGACAATCGCTTCCGGGGCATCCGCTTGCTGCCTGTCTCGCCTCGTTCCGCCTATCGATATAAAAATCTCGCAAAAGCGGGACAGGATTACAATGCATGTTTTACGCGTTATGTGGTTGTGATCATCGCTACAGCCGGCAGGCAGTGGCGGCAGCTATGCTGATTGGCGCAACAATGCGGATACGGGAAGAATTGGTGACCATGGCGCGGGTGGCATGAATCAGCAAGCCGTTACGTCTGATGTCGTGGTGACATTCTGGCGCGAGGCCGGGCCGGAAAGCTGGTTTCGCAAGGATGCCGATTTTGACGCCAGCTTCCGCAGGCAATTCCTGGCCGCGCATGAAGCGGCGGCGCGGGGCGGGTTGGATGCCTGGATCGCTACAGCGGAAGGCGCGCTGGCGCTGTTGCTGTTGCTGTTGCTCGACCAGTTCCCGCGCAACTGCTTTCGCGGCAGCCCGCGCATGTATGCCACCGATGCGGCGGCGCGGCGCATCGCGAATGCCGCCATAGCACAGGGCCTGGATCAGCAGATCGCGCCGGATTTGCGGCTGTTTGTCTATCTGCCGTTTTCCCATTCCGAATTGCTGGCGGATCAGGAGCGCGCCGTGGCGCTGCAGGCGGCATTGGGCGATGAGCCGCTCAGCCATGCCATCGGCCATCGTGACATCATTCGCCGCTTCGGCCGTTTCCCGCATCGCAATGCGATTCTGGGCCGGCCGAGCAGCGCCGAGGAACGCGCCTTTCTGGCTGCCGGCGGCTTTGCCGGCTGAAAACCGCTTTTTCTGACGCCATGCCCTGCGGCTTCACAAGCTGCCTGCCCATCGTTATAGTCAAATGGAAATAACGATGGGCAGATGGAGACAAGACATGCAGCAGGTGGTGCAGCGCATTGATGGCCGGCAACTGACCGCCTGCGAGATCAGCGCCGATGGCAGCCAGGTGCGCCTCGGTGTGCTGGATGCCGCCGGCAATACGGCGTCGCTGACCCTGCCGGTGGATCAGGCCGGCGCTTTGGGCATGACTCTGCCGAGTGTGGTGGAGAAGGCTTTGCGCCTGCGTTATCGCGATGAAAGCCTGCGGTATGTGCATCCGCTCGGCGACTGGGTTCTGGAACTGGCCAGCGAGCCCGGCGTGGTGATGCTGACTCTGCGCACCAGCGATGGCTTCGGCGTGTGTTTCGCCCTGCAGCCGGTGCAGCGCGAAGTGCTGGCCGAGGCGCTGGGCGATGCCCGGGCGGCGCAACTGGCGGAAAGCGTCGCCTTGCGGGCGCATTGAGCGGAAAAGGGCGCGGCAATGGATCGTAACGACCGCGCGGAAAGCGGCCTGGCCGAAGATGGCGGCATGCTCTGGATCGATACCGGTCTGCCGGCTGTTGTGCCGCAACTGGTGGCACCGCACCGCCTCTACACCGCACCTTCTGGCCGGGTCGGGCATCGTGGCGTGGTGGCGGCACTCGGCCTGCCGCGCCGGGTGCAGGATTTTGTCGACCAGCTGCTGGCCGCCGATCTGATCCGCGCCGGGCGCAGCGAACGCATGGTGGATCACGATATCTATGCCCTGGCGCAGCAGCTGCACGGGCTGGACCAGCATTGGCACCAGCGCCTGGTGCGCGCCGGCAGCAACACCGCCCATATCGGCGATCAGCCCTGGCCGGTGCAGGCGCTGGCCGGCGGCGATCTGGTGCAGGTCGATCTCGGCCCGCTGTTGGAAAGCTGGCAGGTGGATATCGGCTTCACCCTGTTGCTGGGCGAAAATCGGCTCGGCGCCGCTTTGCTGAACGATCTGGCGGCGATCTTCACCCGGCTGCGCCGGCATTATGCCGCCACGCCGAAAATCACCGGTGCCGATTTATATGCCGTGGCGCGTGCGGCGGCGGCCGAAGCCGGCTGGCGCCTGGGCGGTGGCCATATCGGCCATCTGCTCGGTGAATTCCCGCATATCCATGTGCCGTGGATGCGCCAGACGCACCGCATCTGCGCCGAGAATCCGGAAACCTTGCGCCAGCCGGATGCCCAGGGCCGGCGCCGGCACTGGATTTTGCGGCTGCATCTACTGGAGCCCGGCGGCCGTTTCGGTGCCAGTTGCAAGGCGGCGCTGGAGGGTTGATATCACCGCGCCAGGGCGACGCGGCGATAGCTCAGCGCCTCGGCCACATGCAGGCGTTTCACGCCATCATGGCCTTCCAGATCGGCCAGGCTGCGGGCGACGCGCAGCACGCGGTGATAGCCGCGCGCAGTCAGGCGCAGGCGTTCGGCGGCTTCGGTCAGCAGGGCGCGGCCAGCGGCATCGGGGGCGGCGGCGCGTTCCAGCAACTCACCATCGGCTTCGGCATTGCAGCGCACCGGCTCGCCGCCCTGCATCTGGCCGGCATAGCGCGCGCGCTGGATGGCGCGCGCCTGCGCTACCCGCGCCGCCACTTCGGCGCGGCCTTCGCGCGGGCTGGGCAAAGCCAGGTCGGCGGCAGCCACCGCCGGCACCTCGATATGCAGATCGATGCGGTCAAAGAGCGGCCCGGAGATACGTGCCTGATAATCGTTGCCGCATTTCGGTGCCTTGCCGCAGGCCAAAGCCGGATCGGCAAGATAGCCGCAGCGGCAGGGATTCATCGCCGCCACCAACTGCACCCGGGCCGGATAGCTGACATGGGCATTGGCGCGCGCCACCACGGCGCGGCCACTTTCCAGCGGCTGGCGCAGACTATCCAGCACGGTGCGGGAGAATTCCGGCAATTCATCGAGGAACAGCACACCAAGATGCGCCAGGCTGACCTCGCCGGGGCGGGCGCGGTGGCCGCCGCCGATCAATGCCGCCATCGACGCCGAATGATGCGGATTGCGGAACGGGCGCCGGCGCGTCAGGCGGCCATTCTCAAGCTGCCCGGCCAGCGAGGCGATCATGCTGACTTCCAGGATTTCCGCCGTATCCAGCGGTGGCAGCAAGCCGGGCAGGCGCTGCGCCAGCATGGATTTGCCGGCCCCGGGCGGGCCGATCAGCAACAGGTTATGGCCGCCCGCTGCCGCCACTTCCAGCGCGCGCTTGGCGCTTTCCTGGCCCTTGATATCGCGCAGGTCGGGCATGGCATTGCCCTCCAGCGCCGCCTCGGCGCGTGGCACCGGCAGCACCTGGCTGCCCTTGAAGTGATTGACCAGCGCCAGCAGGCTGGGGGCTGCCAGCAGGCCGCCGCCGCTTTCAGAATTGTTGCCGGCATCGCCGGCCCAGGCCGCTTCGCTGCCCTGGCTGCCCGGGCAGATCAGGCCCTTGCCGAGCGCATTGGCGCCGATGGCAGCCGGCAGCACCCCGGCCACCGCGCCGATAGCGCCATCCAGCGCCAATTCGCCGAGCGCGACAAATTCCTCCAGCGCCTCCGGCGGCAGCACGCCCATCGCCCCCAGCAGTGCCAGCGCAATCGGCAGGTCGAAATGGCTGCCTTCCTTCGGCAGGTCGGCCGGCGCCAGATTCACCGTGATGCGCTTCGGCGGCAGACCGAGGCCGATGGCGCCCAATGCTGCGCGCACCCGCTCGCGGCTTTCCGCCACCGCCTTATCGGCCAGGCCGACGATGGTGAAAGCCGGCAGGCCGGCGCTGATCTGCACCTGCACATCCACCGGCAGCACCTCGATGCCCTGAAAGGCAACGGTCTGGATGCGGGCGACCATCTAGCGTGATGCGGCAGTAAATCGATCAGGATGCATGTATAGGATGGTAGGCAGTGCTGCCGGGCTTGCCAAGTATCCGGTGCGGCACCGGGAGTGAAAACGGCGCCCACAAAAAAGCCGGCCGCGTTGCCGGGCCGGCTTTTGCAGGTATGCCAGCGGGATCAGGCCTCGGCGGTGGCGATCTTCTCGCTGCCGATCTCGGCATTATTGCCCTGCGGATGCATGTTCTTGGCGGCAGTCTTCACCAGTTCGAAAATCGTGGCACGCAGATCCTGGCTCGGGATGCGGCCGAAATAGCGCACCAGTTCCAGCGCCTGGCGGCGCGAGGCATCGCCGTAATCGAAGCGGGTTTCGCTCTGCTCACCGTTATCCTCGGCGCCCAGCGGCGTGTTGGCCTTGATATCCTCGAAGAAGAATGAGGGCGTCACGTTGAGGATGGTGGAGAACTGCATCAGGCGGCTGGCGCCGATGCGGTTGAGACCCTTCTCGTATTTCTGAATCTGCTGAAAGGTGATGCCCACGGCCTGACCCAGCACGGTCTGGCTCATGCCGGCCAGGGTGCGGGCCTCGCGCAGGCGCGCGCCGACCAGGATGTCATGCGGATTGGGATGGGTTTTGGGCGGCTTCGACACGGTTGTATCTCCGGGGATTGAACGCTGAACCTGTTCATGCGCCCGCCGAAGCCGACACATATTCCAAGTGGATGTGACTCAGGATTGTCCATTTTGGAAAATTTTGCAAGAAAAATGTCGTTTATGGAAATTTTCGCAGTTTGTTCGTGCGCGAATATCGCGGTATTGGAAAATCCGACGCACGTAAAAGCCCGGTTAAACTCCTCGTTAACCATAACCAAGTTAGAAAATTGCCTGCCTTGATGCAACCACCCAGCGGGGGCGGCAGGCGTCGGGTAGCGATCAGAGAGGGGAAATCAGCATGCGGAAATCGCCATATACTTCTCAAATGTATATAGACGGGATTTTGGAACAGCTTGAGGCAATGGGATACGGGGTTTTCCTAGAGCCAGACTTGCGCGACTGGGCGACATTCCTGTCCGGTCAGCCGGCGACCATCGGCCTCAATGCCACCTTCAACCCGCGCCATCATGATTTCAAGCCGGGCGACGATCTTTACTGGCTGCGGGTGATGCAGAAGGATCAGCCGGTGGCGTGCATCGCGTTCCGGATGTTCGACCTTCCTGGTGGGTGGATTTCCTTCCTGCGCTCGGGTCGGTTGTGGTCGCAATATCTGGCGCCGCTATCCTATCCGCGCGTGGTGCATCCGGTGGCGCGGGATTATGTCGGCCGCATCGGCCATCATGGCGGCTTGTGGGTGCATCCCGAGCATCGCGGCCGGCATCTGAACTTCTACCTCACCCATCTGGTGCGGGCGCGTTCGCTGCAATACTACAATGTCGATCATCATTGCGGCGTGGTCTTCGAGGGTCTCAAGGATTCCGGCCTGCCGCTGCGCCCGGATGGCTATGCCTATGAACGGCTCGATCTGTCGATGGAAGGTTTCCTGCAAACCGTCGGCCAGCAATCGCGCCTGTTCACCACCTATATCTCGCGTTCCGGCATGCTGAAGCAGATTGCCGCCGGGCCGTTCCTGCCGCAGATCAAGACGGCGCGCCGCGCTGCCTGAGGCTGGCGGCAAATACCGGCATGGCGCGGGCGAGGGCGCGCCATGCCGGGCGCAGCCTGGAAGGCATAATAGTGGGGGGATGAAGGCTTAGTGCAGCACTTCGCTGAGGCGGCGGCGGCTGAGCATGGGATGCACCAGCGTCACCACATGGGTGACAATGCCATTGCCACTGAACGGAAACATGATGCGCTGATAGACACGTTCCGGCATCGAGACGGTGTAAAAGGCCGGCTTCGCCAGGGATTTGACCTGGGAATAGGTATGCATGGCCACTTCCTTGGCCGGTTCCGATTCGATCACGCCGATCGGGCGGCCGACATAACGCTCGCCGTCCATGACGAAGGCGTGCAGTTCCTGATCGACCATGACGAAATCCTCCACCGCCTGGGCTGAGGTATCCACCATATGGGCCGGATCGGGTGCAAACACCCAGCGGGCGCGTTTGAGGAAGGCGGGGGCGTCGGCGCTGCGTTTGCCGAAACGCTCATAGATCGCCAGCGCCAGCGAGGTTTTGCCATCGGCGGCAGCGGCTTCGCCTATATCGGTATAGTCGATCTGCACCACGGATTTATCCGCGCCGCGGATCGTATGACGCTTACTCGACGTGAGCATGATCCTGTCAATCGACCCGAAAATGTTATGTCCCGAGCCAGAGTGTATCGACTTTTAACTTGTGCTGATAGTCATATTTGCAGTTATAGGGCGAATATCCTAGTAGTTTTCCGGCAGCCCCTGCTCCACAACCACACCGGGACGTCCGCGATGTGCTTCCTCTTCCTGGCGCTGCTTCAGGCTGCGCTCGATCAGATGCAGGCGCTGCGCCGAATTGAGGTGGATATCGATGGTGGCGGCGATCTCGTGGGCATGGATATCGGCATCCAGGAAAGCCTGCTGCTCGGCATCGCCGGTCGCCGTGGCCTCCATGATTTTCAGCAGATGACGGCGAAAACGCGGCGCCATGGCCTGCCATAGCCGGGCCACGGCCGCAGCATCCTCCACATCGGTCGCACCAGGCACCACATGGCTGTCGGCATTCTGGCCGGGCGCCGCCAGCAAAGCTGCCGGGGTGCGGTTATAAGCCGCCGCCAGCCGGTGCAGCCACTGATCGGTCAGCCGCAGCCGGCCGTTTTCCAGCTTGCTGACCGCCGAAGCGGTACAACCCGCGCGTTCCGCTGCCTCAGTCAAGGTCAGGTTGCAGAATTGGCGCCAGCGTTTCAGGTAGTTCGGCGGGGTGGACATCGGGCTTCTCTCAGGTGGAAACGCAGTCTAGCACTTTACGGTCAATTTACCAAGATTGTCCAAAATGGAAAAATTGCCATAATTTTGACTGCGGATTCCACTGGCATGCGGTTGGAAATGCCGGTATACGGAGCCTGTCCCATTGGGGAGTAGCCTCCCGCCCGGCACCAGCCTGCCGTTCCGAGAAAGGAACGACAGAGCCGCGAGCGGGGGAAGCGTCAACAGACTAGGCGGCCGGTTATCCTGTCGTCTTGGCGCTTCCGGCAAGCAAGCTTGCTTGGCGAGACCTTTGGCTGCACAGGCTGTTCCCGGGGTTGGGCGCGGCCGGTGAGCCATTGGCCTCGTTTGCGCCCGACCCCCGTATGACGCCCCACATGCTTGAAGCTTTCCTGACTGTCACCGGCCTGGTCGCCATTGCCGAAATCGGCGACAAGACCCAGCTCCTCTCGCTGCTGCTCGCCGCCAAATTCCGCCGCCCGCTGCCGATCATGGCCGGCATTCTGCTGGCCACCATTGCCAATCATGCCCTGGCAGCCTGGGCCGGCGTCTGGCTGGATCATCTGGTCGAGCCGCAATATCTGCGCTGGGCGCTGGGCGCGTCGTTCATCGCGATGGCGATCTGGACCTTGAAGCCCGATGAACTGGGCGAGGATGAAGCGCCGGTGCAGGCCAGCCGCTTCGGCGCTTTCCTCGGCACGCTGGTGGCATTTTTCCTGGCCGAGATCGGCGACAAGACCCAGGTGGCAACCACGGCCTTGGCGGCGCGCTATGGCGAGGTGCTGATCGTCACGGCGGCTTCCACATTGGGCTTGTTCGCCGTCAATGCGCCGGTGGTGCTGCTGGGCGAGCGTATCATGCGGGTGTTGCCGCTCGATCTGGTGCGCAAGCTGGCGGCGGCCGCCTTTGCGATCATCGGCATCGTCACCTTGATCGGCTGGTGAGCATGGTTAAGATGGCCGCCAAATAACAAGGCGGCGCGATGGCCAAGCTCGGACAAAAGACCTATACGGCGGCGGAGATCAAGACGCTGCTGGATGCATTGGACAAGCAGACCCGTCGCGCCGCCAAGAAGGCCGATGAAGCCATCGAGCGTATCTCGCGCCTGGCTTTCGAGCCTTATTACGATTACCGGGAATCGCTGCTGGAACTGGAAGGTGTGATCGTGCTGATCGAAGATCGCATGAGCAATGCCGATGACCGCGCCCGCGCGCAACTGGCGGATTATCACGCCAAGCTGATGGCCAACCTGCTGCGCCTGAAGATCGATGTGATCCTGCGGGTGTTTCCGGCGCTGGAAGTGGCTGCCAGCCTGCCGATGGGGGCGCAGAAGGTGTTCCTCGCCACATTGTGGGAGATGAAGGAAACCGTCGCGCATATCGATCGCACGCAGATGAGCCATCTGCTGGATGATGATGCGCGCAAGCGCCTGCTGGTGGCCGAGACCATCCTGGGCGATGTGGCGCAGCGCGCGCCGCGCCTGCTGGAAATGGCCGAATTGCAGGGCCGCGCGCTGTTACAGAAGTAAAATCATCAATAGGGCATGCGTGGCAGGTTCCAGCCCTGCCACACTGCCAGCAGCCGGATCGTGAAGCAGAGCAGGCCGCCGGCCAGCGCCACCGGCATCAAAGCCAGGCCGCGCCGCAGCCCGGCCACCACCAGCACGGCGCCGGCAAAGGCGGCGGTGGCGTAGATTTCCGAATGCAGGATCAGCGGCACGCGGGCCAGCAGGATATCGCGCACCACGCCGCCACCCACGCCGGTGACGGTGCCGAGCAGAGCCGCCGCCAGCGGATTGAGCCCGGCGCCATGCGCCTTGATCGTGCCGGCCACCGCAAACAGGCCAAGCGCCGCCGCATCCAGCACGATGATCGGCAGCATCGGCAGCCGCAGGGCATGGCTGCCGAGCAGAAACACGATGGCTGCAGCCAGGAAGGCGGTGCTGGCGAGGCGCCAATCTTTCAAAGCGATAGGCGGCAAGGCACCGATCAGCACATCGCGGATCAGCCCGCCGACCAAAGCGGTGGAAAAAGCCAGCACCAGCATGCCGACCGGATCGAGATCGGCACGCACCGCCAGCAGCGCGCCTTGCAGCGCAAACAGGAAGGTGCCGGCCAAGTCGGCAAAAAACACCAGCCGGGCCAGCCGCCCGGGTGATGCTGCTGCTTCGTTTGGCGCTGGCGACATGGCGTCAGCTATTGCGGCGCTGGCCGCGCAGGGTGGGCAGGCCGATCCCGGTGGCATCGAAGCCGCCATCCACCGCCAGCACCTGGCCGGTGATGTAGCTGGCGCGGTCGCTGCACAGGAAATGGATCGCCTCGGCCAGTTCACTTTCCAGGCCATAGCGGTTGAGCGGGATGTGATCGTGATAATCGGCGCGGATTTCCGCTGTATGCACCGCCTTGGCCATCGCCGTATCGACCGGGCCGGGCGCCACGGCATTGACGCGGATGCCATATTCGCCGAGTTCCGCCGCCTGCTGCTTGGTCAGATGCGCCAGGGCCGCCTTGCTGGTGCCATAGGCAACGCGCAAGGTGGAAGCACGCAGGCCGGAAATCGAGGTGATGTTGACCACGGCGCCGCCGCCCTGGTCGCGCATGATCGCCGCGGCGGCCTGGGTGAGCAGGAAGGGCGCGGTCAGGTTCACCGCCATGACGCGGCTCCAGTCTTCCAGCGTCACCTCCAGCATCGGTTTGAACACCGCGATGCCGGCATTGTTCACCAGGGCATCCAGGCGGCCGAAATGCGCCTGTGCCGCGCGCACAGCGGCCGGCACTGCCGCCGCATCGGAAAGATCGGCCTGGATGGCGAAGGCGCGGTCCGGTGCAGCCAGGGCGGCGACGCTGGCGCGCAGCTCATCGCCCAGCACATCCAGGAGCGCCACGCACCAGCCTTCGGCGAGGAACTTCTTTGCCGCCGCCAGGCCGATGCCGCGCGCTGCGCCGGTGATCAAAACAACGCTCATTTCCTGCCTGCTCATGCTCTTGCTCCGACTGCTGGCTGCGACTCGATCAGGCGAGGAATAAAGCATAAAGCCGGCGCCGCGTCAGGCGCTGGCACGCCGCACCAGGGTGAAGCCGACATCGATGATGTTGCCGCGTTCCCGGGCCTGGGCCTGGGCCGGGACCGGGAACGCGGCCTGGCCTTCGGCGCGCGCCACCAGCATTGCAGCGGCCAGACGGCCGATCTCGCCGCCATCGATGCGCAGGCTGGTCAGCGGCGGATCGCTATCGGCGCCGAATTCCTGATCGCCATAGCCGATCACTGCCAGTTGCCCCGGCACCGCCAGGCCACGCTGCCGGGCTTCGATCAGGGCGCCCAGGGCCAGGTTGTCGGAGCCGCAGAACAGGCCGTCGATGCCGGGCTGTGCCGCCAGCAAAGCCGCCAGACCGGCGCGGCCGGCCCCCATCGGTGTCGGCGCCACCGCTTCCTGCACCGGCACCGGCAAAACGGCATCGCCGGCCAGTTCGCGGTAGCGCGCGATGAAGGCGCTGGCGCGCTGGCGGGCGCGGCGGTCGTCGGGCGAAAGGATCGCCGGCCTGCGGCAACCTCGGGCGAATAGATGCGCGGCCGCTGCGGCGCCGATGGCGGGATGGGAAAAGCCCACCAGCATGTCGATCGGCTGCGGCGTCAGATCCCAGGTTTCCACCACCGGGATATGTGCCGCCTGCAATTGCCGCCGCACTTCGGGCGAATGGGCGATGCCGGTGAGGATGATGCCATCGGGCCGGCGGCCGATGATGGCGGCGAGCAATTCCGCCTCGCTGGCCTCGTCATAGCCGGCCTGGCCGATCAGCAACTGATAGCCGCGTTCGCGCAGATGCCGCGCCACGCTTTGCATCGTGGTGGTGAACATCGGTCCGCTGATGCTGGGCACCAGCGCCACGATCAGCCGGCTGCGGCTGGAGGATAACGAGCCGGCCAGCAGGTTGGGCGTGTAGCCCAGCCGTTGCACGGCTGCGCGCACCTTTTCCAGAGTTTGTGGCGACACCCGGTCCGGCGTGTTGAGCGCGCGCGATACCGTGATCTTGGTGACGCCAAGCTCCGTCGCGATATCGGCCAGGGTTGGCGTCTTCGCAGGTGCAGCAGGATTTTTGGCGGTGCGTCTCACATTTCCAGTATAGCCAGGGCGGCATTTCCGGGGTAGGTTCGAGGTCGATGTTACCGGTAACATTTTTACCAGCGAGACCGCCCCCATGATCGACCTGCATGCCAAACGCCTGATCGGCCCCATCATCCGCCTGCATCCGGATGACAATACCGTGGTGGCCCGCATTGATGTGACACCCGGCACCGAAGTGCTGGGTGATAACAGCCATGCCGGCTTCACCATCCGCGACAAGGTGCTGGCCGGCTACAAGATCGCGGCGCGCGACCTGAAGCAGGGCGAGCCGGTGCTGAAATACAATGTCACCGTCGGCTTTGCCGCCCGCGACATTGCCGCCGGCACCATGCTGCACAGCCACAACACCGAATTCCGCGAATTCGACCGCGATTATGCCCATGGCCGCGACTACAAGCCGGTGGAATTTCTGCCCGAGGCCGAGCGCGCCACTTTCCAGGGCTATGTAAGGCCGGATGGCCGGGTCGGCACGCGCAATTTCATCGGCATCGTCTCGACGGTGAATTGCTCTGCCACTGTGGTGCATGCCATTGCACGGCATTTCACCGAGGAACGCCTGGCGGATTATCCCAATGTGGATGGCGTGGTGGCGTTCAGCCATGCGCTGGGCTGCGGCATGGAGATGACCGGCGAGGCGATGGCTTTGCTACGCCGCACGCTGGGCGGCTATGTGCGCCATCCCAACATGGCGGCGGTGCTGGTGATCGGGCTGGGCTGCGAGCGCAACCAGTTGTCCGGCATGATGAGCGAGCAGGGCCTCAAGGCGAGCGACAATCTGGTCACCTTCGTGATGCAGGAGACAGGCGGCACGCGCAAGACCATCGAGGCCGGTATCGAGGCCGTGAAGCGCATCCTGCCGGAAGCCGACAAGGCGCGCCGCAGCACGGTGCCGGCCAGCCATATCATGGTTGGCCTGCAATGCGGCGGCTCGGACGGCTTTTCGTCGATCACCGCCAATCCGGCTTTGGGCGCGGCGGTGGATATCCTGGTGCGCCATGGCGGCACCGCGATCCTGTCGGAAACGCCGGAAATCTATGGCGTGGAACATACCCTGACGCGCCGCGCCGCCTCGACGGAAGTAGGCGAGAAACTGGTCGAGCGTATCCGCTGGTGGAAGGATGTCTATGCCGTCGGTCGCGACGTGCAGATCAATGGCGTGGTCAGCCCGGGCAACCAGGCCGGCGGCCTGGCCAATATCTTCGAGAAGTCGCTCGGCTCATCGATGAAGGGCGGCACCGGCCCGCTGATGGATGTGTACAAATATGCCGAGCCGGTGCGCACCAAGGGCATGGTGTTCATGGATACGCCCGGCTACGACCCCTGCTCGGCCACCGGGCAGATTGCCGGCGGCGCCAATCTGATCGCCTTCACCACCGGGCGCGGCTCGGCCTTCGGCGCCAAGCCGGCACCGTCGCTGAAACTGGCAACCAATTCACCGATGTATACCCGCCTGGAAGAGGACATGGACATCAATTGCGGCCAGATCCTCGATGGCACCAAGTCGATGCAGGAAATGGGTCAGGAAATCTTCGAGTTTTTCCTGCGCACCGCCTCCGGCGAAAAGACCAAGAGCGAATTGCTCGGCGTCGGTGATCACGAATTCGTCCCCTGGCAGATCGGCATCGTGGGGTGATGCCGGGCGCATAAAGGAACCGCTTGTCTTATGACTTTGGCGTTGTTTTGGGCGAGATTGGATTGCCCGCTCCGGGG
>VFQQ010001339.1_pt1 | contig 35321 bp, 54 predicted proteins | sample 3512341 | NCBI WGS metagenome assembly VFQQ01 (sample SAMN10412373, study PRJNA504923) | tailings metagenome | isolation source: Relicate 2 Philex TSF1 revegetated site | place: Philippines: Tuba, Benguet | collected 2017-08-29 | reverse complement strand
GTCGTTCATGGCGCTCTCGCCCGCACGCTCCATGAGCGTCAGCATGCTGTCCACGTACCACTCCAGCGAGGGCAGGAAGCTGCAGGGGGGTGGGGAGCAAGGAGGGCCGGGGTCCCAAGCGTAAACACGAGCATGGTACAGCGCACCCACTCAGATTGAAACAAGCCGGCGGCAGGCCAACCCACCCCCGGCTTGCAATTGCACGGGTGCCCAGCGTTCCCCGCCTCAAGCTCGAGCCATTCTACGCTCTCCAAGGCCAAGCAACCCATGCGCACCGCTCCGCCAGCACCGCGGTCTTGAGCACCAGCTCCTCGCGCATCGAGTAGTCGGCCAGGGTGAGGTAGGACAGCAGCTCGTCCACAATCTCGGCACTTGAGGCAGGCGTGCACCTGCAAAGTTATGAGGAGGATGGGAGGGCAGGCGCAGCAGTTGGGCAAGAGGGGCGAGGGGGAAGCAGACAGAGGCCAGTACAGATGCATGACAGGTGCATGGAGAGCTGCAGGCAAACGACGGCAGCAGCAATGTGGGGAAGCGGTGACAGGTATGCACCGCAACCCACTGTGCTGTCCACGGCTTGAAGGCAAGTTCCCCTCCTTGCAAAGCTGTGCCATTATAACCCCTCAGCAAGCCCCCCTCACATGATGAACAGCAGGTCCAGGGCGCGGCGGCGGATGGACACGTCGCTGTCGCGCAGGCACGCCATGATCGTCTTCTGGTGCCGGTTGACTGCAGGCAGGGTTAGGAGGGTAGGCAGGGGAGAGTATAAGCGCAAACACAGAGCAGGCAATGCCCGCATGCTTGGTCACATGTGGTCAGGACCAAAGAGCCTATAGTATACCAGTCATGGCATGCCATACCGCGTTGAGCAGTTCGGCCTGGTACACCACCCCACAGCCCGCCCCAGCCAGCCCAGGTGTACGCTGCAGCACCCACCTGTGTCAACCACGGCGGGCACCTCAGCCAGGCGGGCCATGTTCTCCAGTGCCAGGTACTTGAGGTTGGGCTCGCGCACCTGCAGGGGGCGGTTGGAGGAGAGCAGGTGTGCGGGAGGTGAGGTGCCGAGGTGAGGCAAGCCAAGGCTAGCAAGAGGTGTGTGCGCAGTGAAAACGCAACCGCAACACAGATGGGTGCATAAAGCCAGCCACACCTGGCAACCGGCAGCTAGTGCACGTGGCCATCACCATAGCAGCCGCATGGCAGGCACAAGGCAAGCAGCAGGACGGCATGCAGGCCAGCAGCAGGCAGCTGGTCGCACCGAGAGGAACTTGGCCAGCAGCGCGACGCCCATGGCCATCAGCTCCGGCTCCTCCAGCGCGATGGCCACCGCCACCGCCTCAAACACAATGGCGTGCACCGCGTTGTTCTTGTTCACGTTCTTCACCTGCTCCGACCCTGCGGCATGTGGGGGAGGGCGGGAAGGGATGAGGGGAAGGCATGCACAGCGGCATGCCCGCCATGATCATCTCTTGAGCAGGTGCACAGTGGCCAGCTGGGCAGCTTCAGCTTGCACCAAACAAGATGCAGCAAGCTGCGCACCGCCCAGGATGCGCTTGACGACGTCCACCAGTGTGCGCCGCACGCTGGGCTCCTCGGGGGCGGGGAAGTACTGCAGCACGCGCAGGCACTTGACTTGCAGCCAGGGTGAGGCGAGGCCGTAGTAGGTGTAGTCCTGGGGGAGACAGAGTGAGGTGGGGTGGGCAGGAAGGGGAGCTTGTGGTGGTTTGATGTGGATGAGTGGATGTGGCAAGGGAGTGGAGCTGACCGCAGGGCATGGACTGGTATGCAATCACCGTCCTTGCTGGAACCTGCACCGCTGCCGATATGCGTGACGTCGCGCTGCTTCAGTATGCAACCACCTCCCCAGTAACCCGTACCAACCTGCGTGACGTCGCGCTGCTTCAGGCGGTCCAGCACTGCCACGATGCGGGGCACGCACGCCTCGTAGCCTGCAGGGAGGACACATGTGCTCAGCGCGACAGTTGTAGGCAGGCAAGCGGACAATAGCCTGCCGGCGGTTCCTGCTGGTGCCCACAACAGCCCTGCAGAAACACTTCCTGCCGCCGTCCCTCCCCTCCTCCAGCTCAGCGGCATGCGCAGCCACCAACAACACTACTGCACTGCCCGCCCACCTTCCACCCACCTTCATAGGAGCGCGACACCACGCCCAGCAGCAGCGTGGAGAGGCCCAGCAGCACCCCCAGGTCCCGGTCCTCCAGCATGGTGGCCAGCCGCACGCCCCACACCTGTTCACATGGAGCATGAGTAGCAGGTGTGCAGGAGCGCGCTACAGCTATTTCATTTCAAGCACACACACTGCCCTTACCCACCTCGGGCTGCATGATGTCTGCATCCGGTGGCGCCTTGCGAATGAGGCGAAGCAGGCACAGCGCCGCCTTCTTGCGGACCACCGGCCGCGTCGCGCCGTTGGCCTGCAGAGGGTGCAGGCGAGTATGTTAAAATGACTGGTGCAGCAAGCATCTCAGCTGAGGTGGGCAAGTGCCAGCTGATCAAACAAACGCAAGGCAGCTCAGGTCAATGACATGTCAGCAAATTCTGCAAGAAAGTGCCTCCGCTCTGGCTCACCAGCACGTTCATCACATCCGCGGTCAGCAGCTGGCTGAACTCGGAGCCGCCCACTGCAGCCACAGACGGCAGGGGGCAATTTGATTCAGCAGCTGGGCCTGCCCACTAGCAACTAAACTGCTGACTGCGAGGTCGATGATGTCTGCTCCACGCTAGGCCAATTGAGCTGCTGCCTCCAATCGTTTGCTCCTCAGGCTCTCCGCCTCCACCGCCCTCCCCAACGCCCCACCCCACCGTTGGCGATGAAGTCCAGGGCCAGGCACTGGAAGGCCTCGTTGCGGGAGATGAGGTCGTTGCGCACGCTGTTGATGACTAGGCGCAGGAACTCGTCCTTCTGCTCACCAGGAAGCAACGGGAAGCAGCATGGGGGCGATTGCTGGGCACAGGGTGCTGGATACTGGGCAGCTTAGCATGTCTGCTAGCTGAGTCTTGCTGGTGATCAACCAAGCTGTACTAGCGGCACAGGTACCAACATGGAGGCTGTAGCAGGCGCACCTCGTTCAGGAAGACTGAGCAGGCCACGTAGCCCACTTGCTTCTCAGCGTATCTGCGTGCGGCGGGGAGGCAGGCGATGTGGGTTGATCAGCAGCCGGGCCGCAGCTCAAGCAGCCAGCAATGAATCAAGAGGCATAGAGAACAGCGGCAGCATGTTGTTGCCTAAGCAGCAGACATGCTGTGAACGGGACGGCAGCTGGCGAATGGCACGCAGCGCACCCGGGGGCGGCGATCAGGTCGCTGGCGTTCTTCACCCCAAAGTCCACATCGTAGCCCAGCAGCCGCGTGTACAGCAGCTTCCACATGTACTTGCGCTTGTCGTAGGCTGCAGCATGGGAAGAGCGCCATGAGGGCGAGTGCACGAGCGGGGCAGCGGGGCGGCGTGCAGGCGCACTTTGCTTGCTGCGTCGACACATAGAGCAGGAGCAAGCATGAGTGGCAGCACACATAGCAATGCAGACACCCAGATGCATGGCGTGCACTGTACTGATAACCAGCATGCTGCTAACACAAGGCAGTGCCATCTGGCCTCTTTGCCACCTAAGCCAGGCTTCTTCAGCAGCTCAGCCACCCACCCGTCATCGCCTTTTCGCTGGTGTACTTCTTGCGGATCTTGCCCAGCTCCTTGTCCACCCGCTCCCGCTCCGCCTCCTTGGTGGAGCAGTTGCGGATGTCCTGGATGTAGGCCTGTGCAAAGGGCGGGAGCAGGGCAGCCTCACCGTTCAGTCAAGGCAGCAAGCCGCAAGAGCGACGATTGGCAGCGACGAACAGCAACGGCGAACCTGTGAGCAGCACCCACCTTGAGGCCGCGAATGTTGCCTATCTTGCTCATCTTGGCAGGCTGCTGGCGTCAACCCTCGCCTGTTGGCAGACCGTCCGGGCGGCTGCATGCGGTGGCGGCAGAAGCAGCAGCAGCCGTTGGGCGGTAGGGCCGGCGGCGGCAACCGGCGAGGGTGGTGCTGTGCAGCAGCGGCGCAGGCTGCGCGGCGCATCCCGCAGACCGATCCTGCTGCAGTGCGCAGCGGGCCCCTGCCCGGAGCAAGCAGGGTTGCAGTCTGCCTCTCGATGGCCTCTTCCCACTTCCCGCACGCCCTGCGCTCACCCACTGCCGCGCGATCACCTCCTAGCCGCCCGCCCGCCCGTCAGGGGCGCCGGGCGCTGCTCCCCCGCGTGCTCCCCAGTCAAAGCGAGTTACAGGGCCCCAAGGGGGCTGTGAAGCATAGTGCGATGCGTGATCAAGGTCGGGAAGCAAATAGAGGGTGGATGGCAGCGGCGGGCGCGGCGGCGGTGCCAGGCGTGCGCCAGGTGCCGCATTGGGTGCCAATCTTTCAGAACGGCAGCCTGCCAGGGAAGGGCTGCCATGCTTACGCCGGCAGGTTGCTGAGCTTCTTGGGCACGGGGGCGCCGGCAACCTTGCCCGCCGGGCTGCTGCCCTTGCCGGGCTGCCAGGCGGCACTGCTGTTTGCGGTCACAGAGGCAGCGCCGGGCGCCTTGCCACGCTTGGGCGTGCCGGGGATGTGGGAATAGAGGAGCTGCTCCTCCTGCTCCACGGCACGGCGCTCAGTGGTGGACCGGCGGCTGCGGGACCAGACCGCCAGCACGCCGACCACCAGGGCGATGATGGCAAGGGAGGCCACCAGGCCAAACCAGCTGCGAGGGAAGCGTGGGAAGGGTTGGGTTGCAGTCCTGGTGAGGGGCAGCGCCTGCGCAAGCAAGCAGGCCAGGGCATACTGCGTGATCACATGCATGCACGCTGCCGTACTTGCACCACCCTGCCACGCCTGCAACCAAGCACAGCGCAGCGCACCGCGGGTCAAAGTCCTTGTGCTCCTGCGCAGGGTGGGGCGGCTTGGCGCCCACGCCAAAGGGCGCCACAATCAGCTCCAGCGGCTTGGCCTTGGCTGGCTCCTCGGCAGCCGTGGTATCTGCGGTGCTGGGCACCACCGGGCCGCGGCTGCTGCTGGCAAACACGGCATAGACGGGCAGGGCGGGGGCGGGCGCATCGCTGGGGGCGGCCGGGCTGTTGCTCGCGTCGGCAGTGCGGGTGTTGGGCAGCGTGAGCAGCAGGCCCAGCAGGTCTCCCTCGTCCTCAAACAGCCAGTCCAGCTCGCTGCCATAGTAGTCGGAGTCGTCGCTGGGAAGGGGACGCAGGGGGGAGGGCAATGCGCAGAGGTGGGTAGGGGAGCACGCTCAAGGTGCGTGCAAAACTGGGCTCTTGAGCGCCAGCTGAGCGACGTTGGCCATGAGCGCAAAAATACAACCAGCCTCCAGCAGCGCAGCTGTATACTCCAAATGATCAAATATTGAGGGCAAGAACCCCTTGCACCTGTACTCGTCCTCGCCCTCGCCGTAATAGCTGGCATCCGGCTGCTCGTCCAGCGCGGGTGGCTTCCCCGTCGGGAGCGGCGGAAAGATGGCGGCGTCGGCCTGGCGCAGCTGGCGACGGCGCAGGTCGGCATCGCTGCAGAGGGGCGGGCAGAGAGGGCACACCGTGATGCAGCAAGGTGGGTGGCCATCAGAATGCCATCAAGGCATCCGTCAAAGCATTCTCCAGGAAACTTCAGGCTCGTGCCGGCTCAAGGTGTGCTGGACCTTTGTTCATGCTTCCAGACCCAGCCCACACTTCACTCACACGTACTCGTAGCCATCTTCGTAGGCGTTGCTCCCTTCTCCAGCCAATACAGCAGGGACATCGCCGGCGGGCAGTGGTGGCTGCTGCTGGCTCAGGCGGCGGCGCGCCTGAGCGTCGGCTGGCTCAGCTGGGGCGGGCTGTGCACCCTGGGCAGTTGCGCTCCCCTCAACAGCGGGTTCTGTCTGGGCATTCATCGCCAGGGGTGCAGGGTCCAGGCCCAGATCAGAGGCGTCTGCTGGGAAGAAGATGCTGCGGTCGGGCGTGTAGCCGTAGGCTGCGGCCCAGTTGGGCAGGGGGCTGGCTGCACCCAGAGCCTCCTCCAGCGCATCCTTCAGCAGCACCACAGAGTCCACCAGCAGCAGCTGGCTGGCGGGGGCAAGGCTGTCGTCCTGCAGGGCACAAGGGGCGGCGGGCGGGGAGCACTGTGGATGCACCCACAGCAGCGGGAGCAAGGGAGCCATGCAGGAGCGCAGGGCGGTGAGATGGAGCAACCGATAGAAGCACAGGGGCAGAAAACAAGCAGCAATAGAGTGCCACCAGGCAAACACCCTCCCACACAACAAGCTTGCCTGCATGATGAGCAGGACACCCTCAGGTGAGGCCTGATCCACCTCTGGCCACAGCGGCGCGTCTGCCGCCTCGTCATCGCCCTCCGGCCAGGCCCACAGCTGGCCAGACTGCCGAGCATAGGCATCGGCCACGCCGTCGGCGTAGCCCTGCTGGTAAACGGCTGCAGCATCCCAGTACACCCCAGCGTCATCATCCTCCACAAACCGCTGCACAACCGGCAGCAGGGACGGCGCGGCGGCTGGTGCGCTGCCAACTGCTGCTGCCACTGCCTCCTGCAGGCGGCGTGCGTTGGCAGAGGGGGCATCGGCCGTGCTGTTGCGGGTGCGAGCCCGGCGCAGCCGGCCCCGCATGGCCGCTCGGTCAGCTCTCAGCTGATGGAAGCGCCCTGCCAGGGCATGCTTGCGCTTGCCCTGCTGCTGCCGCTGCTCCTGCTGCTGCTGGCCCTGCAGCCGGCGAATGGTGGTACTGCCGGCCAGAGCCGTGAGGTTGCCGAGCAGGGACGGCAGCAGGGGGCCAGACAGCTGGGAAAGCAAGCCCTGAGTCGACTGCTGCCAACTCTGGCCGGCCGACCTGAGGAACGAGGTAAGGATGAACCAGCGACAATCAACAAGGCAGGCGTGGCGCATTCTGGCGAGGTGCGTCAACCCTGGCAAGCTATATATGCGGCATTTAGGCATGTGAGCGCCCTTGTGCCAGGCCACTCACCACAGCGGGGTTGCCGATGCATTGAGCGCGGCAGCGCGCTGGCGGGCGCGGGTCATGAGGTTGGAGGCCAACTGCACACGTGCCAGGCTGGCATTGAACGACTGCAGGGTCACGTTGCCCAGCACGTCCTGCAGTACGAGGGAAACAGGAGCGTCATTGGGGGCAGAGCAGCCGTAATGGCTCATAATGGCATTGCCCTGTTCCCAAGCAGCATCCCATCCCCCTCAGAAGCAGCGTGTGAGGTAGCATCGTCACCTGCATGCGATGGATGGCCGTCTCTGTCTGGCGCAGCGCAGTGTCGTTCGCTGCCATGCCCAGCATACTCTGCACATGCGGTCGCAGGGCAGGGAGTGGTTGTCAGTTCAGCGCCTGGAGTAGCGGTATTGCAGCCTGGGCTGCCAGGAGCACCGCTGCTGCGTTCACGCCACTGCCTGCCTGCTGCCCAGCGCACCTCGACCGAGTTGGCAAAGGCCTGCTGCGCAGACAGGGCCTGCAGCTGCAGCAGCTTGGAGCCGTACTGCTGCACCAGCGAGCTGGCCTCGGTCAGCGTGGGGAAGGGCAGGGCGGGGGCTGCGGCACCCGCAGCTGCCAGCACGCGGCGGCGCTGGCCGTCCTCATCCTGGGACACCAGCGGCTGCAGCGATGCCTTGATCGCGGGCCACAGGGCATCATGAGCCTGCGTTGTGTCACAGGGCAGGGTGGGCTGTCAGCTTCGGCTGGCTGTGCAGCGGGTTGCAGCCACGGGCACGCGGCGGCAGGCATGGCAGCGGCGGCAGGGTTTGGTGGGCGGCACCTTGAACAGCGCTGCGGGGCTCTCAGAGTCGCTCAATGCGTCTGCGACCGCTTGTAAGGCGCCCTGGACCTCCACAGATGGCTGCAGAGCCGAGGCGCCCGCCAAAAGGCACGCTGCGAGCAGCGCTGCTGCTACCACGGGTCTTGGAGACATTGCCATATAGATTGAGGGTCTAGATACCCGGCAGCCGGCGCACAGGCTTTGGGCAAGGCGCGCATTTTTTCCCATGCTGCTGCCAAGTGCTGCTGTGCTCACAGCATGGCAAGGGAGAGTTGACCACCGCATTGCTTGTCTCGATCTCTGTCGGCAAAACCTTACTAACCTCTTGCATCCAATACGAATCTTTAGAAGCGTGCTCCTCCCACATCGCCCCGCCGGTTCGCCCACACTGGCGTGCTCGACCGCAAGCCCCGCTCTCTGCCGCCGCCGAACTCGTGGTCGCTGGTTGTTTCATGCACTGGGAAGCGACCATAACGGATTTAGACGCACGTTTTCGCTGCAGGGCGCCGCGACCCGCAGCGCTCTACTGGGCTCGCGCTTCTCGCGGTTGCAAGTTGCCGATCTGTCCTGCATAATGTTGGAGACGTGCAATCTATGCGTCTAGAAGACAGCGGGCGGTCTGCGGCGCGCGCAAGGAGGCGGCCGGCGCACCCCCACCTGTAGCAGCCAAGGGCGGCGTTTGTTGGCGGATTGCCAGCCCGCATTGCTGCGCTTGTGAGCAATGGTACGTGTAGCTCCACAGCGAGCGGTAGGGTTAGCGGCAACCCTCTCTCGGGGGTTGCCGCCGCTGGCGCAGCCGTCGCCGTCGGTGGTGCTGCCTGGCGCAGCCCGGATTCCGGCCATCTACTGCACTGCTGCCTTCACTCCACGGCTCACCTGCGGTGAGCATCCGCTAATGGTAAATTGTGTAGCTGTTGCAGGCAGTGTGCGCATTGAGCTGGCTTGGGCACGCCGCTCGCAACGGCCAGCCAGCACCGTCCCCTCGGCTCCGCGCCCACCCTGCGCCCGGGGGAGCTGCCTGCGCGCAGAGACAGTGCTGCAACTTGGCTGGTCAAGCGCCTCTGTTAGTTGGAGCATGGAAACAGGCCCTAAGCCTTGCACTGCTTGCTGCAATTGCTGCCAACCAATGTTGATGCCAGCGGGTGTTGCCGCGCTCAGGGCCGGACAACCAAGCAAGCAGTGAATGCAGGAATTCAGACCGGTAAGGTTGCTGAGGACACTGGACACAGAAAGCCATCTGAACACAGCCTTGGTGTAATGAGCTCCCACTTGCCAGCAGGCTGGGCAGCAGTGGTGGCGGCTGAAGCAGGGACTGTGCCCAAAGCTGTGTACAACCACCGCCTCCCCGTGGCGATTGCAGCTCCAGGTGCAGGCTTACAGCACGGCACAGAGCGTGACATGGCCTAGTACACCGCACGGACTGCATCCCACGCACGAGAGCAACGAAGGCAGAGCGGGTGCCAGCCGTGCGTGGGTTCGACAGCAGTGGGCAGGCGATGCTCGTCAGTGTGTGGGTGGGTGCAGCAGGCAACCGCTTGGCACCAGCCGCTGCTAGTTCGCAGCAGAGCACTTAATGAGGAGAACATGCAGCAGTCACATGGCAAACCTGTAGACCTGTTGCAGCTGCAAAGCCTGTTACCCGCTGCACGCCCTCGCTGCGGCGGCTGCACCCTCCGCCCCGTCCGCTGCCGCCGCCACGGTCACATTGCCTGGCGGTGCTGCGGCAGCTGTGCGCTGGGAGCAGGAAGGCGTCAGGGAGGGCATGCTGTGCCGCCTGGCACGGGGAGATGGTTAACTGGGGCAGGGATTTGTGTGTGAGGGGGCTGGTGCGCGTGAGGGCGGTAGTGGCGGCTCTGCCGCCGTCGCGGTCGGCGCGCGGCCCGACGCCGCAGCGCACGGGCCCCTGGCTCCCCTGAGCCCTGCGGCTCGGAGCGGTACAGCCCAGGGAATGCGCAATCGTCAAGTCGGCATCGGGGTGGGGGCGTAAATGCGCGTAAATGAGGGACCCAGGCTGGCAGGCAGAGTACATGAGCCGCCGGCCCCCCGGCGCAGGGCTGTGGGAGCTGGGGCTATTCCTTCCTGCCGCCATGTCGCTCAGCATAGACGAGCCGGCCAATAGCCGGCTGTTTGTGGTGGCGGGGCGCAGCACAAGCGTGAGTGGCCGGCGCCGGAGGCTCGCATGATGCCGCCCCGCCCTCGCTGAGCGCCCCCCGCCCCTCCGCGCAGGCCGAGTTCCTCCGCAGCGTGTTCGAGCAGTTCGGGAGCGTGCAGTTCGTCAAGTATTTGCGGGAGAAAGGTGAGGGGCGAGGGCAGGTTCCTTGACTGCCCCTGGGGCGCGCCTGGGGCCGCTGGCGGCCCATCGCCGCAGGGATCGGCACCAGCGGGGCCTGGAGGCCCCTCTGGGCCCCGGTTCTGGCCGTGGGAGCGCCCTCCTCCAGGCCCACATGTGGGGCTGCCGCTGGCGCAGGGCGGGCCCCCGGCCCCTGCCAGCCCCTCTGCAGGGCCCAGGGAGCGGGCAGCAGGGCGCGGGGCGGGCTGCAGGGGCCTGTGCGCGCCGCCCCGCCCTCTGCTGCTGCCAGACCTCTCACCCCGCCCCTCCTGCGCCCCGCCCGATTGCAGGGGTGGCCTACGTCAAGTTCGACCGTGCCTCTTCCGCGGCGCTGGCGATAGAGAACCTGCATGAGGTGACCCTGAACGACGGCCAGGGCCCCAGGCTCAAGGTGCTGCTCGCCGACTCGCCACACACTAGGTGGGTGGGCCGGAGGGGCGGTGGGCGCGGGCAGGGCCGGGGGGAGGCTGCGCCGCCGCCGCGCAAGCCGCCGCCGCCGGCGGCCACGAGATAGCCCGCTGCGTGGTCCAGCGCTCGCACCTCCTGTGCTGCTGCGCGCACCTGCATTCGCTGCTGCATGTGCTGCTGGGTGCATGGCATCGGTGGCGCCACTCCCGCGCCGCCCAGCCGCTGACCGCACCCGCCGCTGCGCCGCGCCGCCATTGCAGGACGCTGACCACGCTGCCGCCGCGGCCCATGCACGAGGAGCTGCCATCTGATCCGGACAACACGCCGCCGCGCTCCCGCCTCTTCATGGTGGTGCCCAAGAGCGCAGAGGGATCCATCATAGAGGTGCGCTCAGCAGGGCAGCAGCAGGGCAGCGCCGGCAGCGCGCGGCGTGCACATGTGCCTGTCCACTCTGTGCATGCACCCAGCGGCGCCGTCCCTGCATGCCTGGGCTCATGCCTTGTGGCTACGTTGCAATTCGTTTGTGCAGCGCTGATGTCCGACTGCAGTTGCATGTTGCAGACAAGGTTGCTGCTGCTGCCGATGCTGAGCACTGCCGCGCTGCGCCTGTTGCTGCCGCCCGCAGGCCGAGATGGCTCGGTTCAGCGGCATGCAGTACTGCAAGACAGACCTGATTGCCACCAAGGGCATCGTGTTTGTCAAGTATGCGCGGTCATCCTCCGCCTGCCTAGCCATGGAGACCATCCAGGAAACTGGCATGGTGAGGCGCCGATGCCTGCTGCTGGGAGCTGTTGGCGGGGTGGGGCGCTGAGCAAGCCGCTGGGTGCGACCACCTAGGCTTGACCAGCGCTCATCTGCAGCAGACCGCTGGGTGTATTGTGTGGTTTTTGCAGCCGAGGAATTTGCAAGTTGGTGAGCAATCGCGGGCTGTTGCCATGCAAGCAGGTGCTTGCTGCCTCGGTAGCTGCCCGCCACCGCCGCTGCGCCCGCCCTCCCAGCCTGCCGCCCGCCCGCCGCCCGCCGCTGCCGAGCAGGTTGCGGGCTACAAGGTGAAGGTCATGCTTGCCGAGCCCAAGACGCGGCGGGGCAGCGGGGATGCAGCATACCTTGGGCTGGGCGGCCGCGGCACGCCAGGGCTGCCACAGGGCCTGCTGGCAGGCATGGGTGTGCCCTCGCCCTATGCCGCCGCCGCAGCCAACGCCTCGCTGCTGTCTTCGCTCAACCCCGGGCTCGTCAACCAGGGGTGCGCTGCTGTGATGCTGCGGCGCGCTGCCACATTGGCTGCTGCTGAGTGTGGGCATGGATTGCTGTGCATGCCGTGCATGTGACCAGATACCCCATGTGTCAGCTGGTGGTCTGCTGGCGGTCTGCATTAGTCAGCTGACTGCATGGTCTGCAGCAGTTGGTGGCAGTTTGTAATGCACGACATGCTACTCTTGCTTGCTGCTGCTGCTGCTGAGCCTGCTGCTGCTCATACCGTTGGCAGGGTATGCCACCCTGCCGCCACCGGCGCTGCTGCCATCCTCATGGCGCTCATTTTCCTGACGCTCTGCACACCCCCATGTTTGTTCCCTCTGCAGGCTGGGCCTGCCTGACTATGCGCTGCTCCAAGGCGCAGTGGGCGCCAGCGGCAGCGGCGGCTTCCAGCAAGCGCAGGCAGCGGCGGCGGCGGGCCTGCACGCCATGGGCGGCATGCGCAGCGGCAGCACGCCGCCGCTCGACCCCTCGGTCCTGTCAGCCACGCAGGTCAACCTGGCCGGCTTTGGGCTGGGAGGCCTGGGCAACGGTGAGGCTTGCTGCTGCTGGGCTTGGATGCTAGGGGGTGTGTTAGGAGCCTGGGGTGGGGGCCTGTCGGCCACACGCTGCCGCCCACTGCCCGCCTAAGCATGCTGCCGCCACAGCAGCTGGTGGCAGCCGCCCCTTGCAGCCTGCTGTGCCTGCCGGCCCCTCACACCCCGCTGCTGCCGCCGCTTACCCTCTGCTGGCGCTGCTCATCCTTTGCTTGGGCGCAGGCGTGACGAGCTTCAGTGGCATGGGCAGCCTGGGCGGCAGCGGCATGCTGACGCCGCCCATCACCCCCGCGGGCGCCGCCCGCGGCCTTAGCAAGACGCGTCTCTTTGTGGTCGTGCACAAGGTGGGCTGGATTGGGGTGCTGCAGGAGCTGGGCCTTGGTGCCATGCTGCACCTGTGGTGGTCAGTGGTCCGGGCGTTGTAGGGCGGTACCGTGTCCTGGGATGTCCTCCCATGGGCGGCGATGCTGGCGCGGCCTACCATGTGGTGCCGTCCCAGCAGCCTGCCCCAAAACGAGCCTGCCGTATCCTGGGCCTCATTTTGGCGCCGGCCTGCAAGCCAGCGATGCGCCGCCGCCGACTTGCCTTGCCTGACCGTGTTCTCCCACCGACCCGCCCCTTCTGACCCGCACTCCTCCGCCCCCCGGCCCCCTTATCCTTGTGCAGTCTGTGAGTGACGAGGCGCTGGCCCGCGTGTTCCGCTCCTTCCCCGGCATGGAGTACTGCGACCTGAAGAAGGACCGCGCCACGGGACGCTCCAAGGGCTACGCCTACGTGTCTTACTTGGCGCACGAGGCGGCCGCCGCGGCGCAGGTGCGTGTCTCAAGCTGGGTGTGTATTGCAAAGGGCGTGAGTTGGTGGGAGACGCAGCTGGCGCCTGAGGCGGCCGCCGCGGCACAGATGGTCAGCAGAGGGCACAGATGGTCAGCAGAGCACAGCTGGTCGGTAGCCCTGTGTTGGGTGAGCAACACCTGGTTGAAAGCCTGGCAGGCGGGAGCTCACCTGCTGGCACCTCGCTGACCTCCTTCTGGTGTGGCCTGTTGCCCTGCAGGCGCAGCTCAACGGAATCGAGTTCCCCGCCAACTCGGGCTACAAGCTCAAGGTGGGCGGCTGCTGCCCCTCTCTGCCTGCTGTTGCCTTTGCTGCTTCTCCTCTTGCCTGCCCACTAGCTTGGCTGGTTGACTGCTGCTGCTTGCTGTATCCGGTGCTGCGTTCGCTGGGTGTCGGCAGAGTGCTGCACTGCTTGCTGCTGCTGGTGCTGGCCTGCAGTCTGCTGGGGCTGCCATGCATGCTGCACATGTGCACATTCTCTGGGACACATCTGGGGATCGGCGCGCGCAGGGATCGACATTTCCAAACAGGGCGTTTCTCAAACAACATTCGCAGTGCCCGCTCTAGAGCGTTCGCCTTTCGCCGGGCTTGAGCGCTGCTGCGGCTCACCTTCCTTGGATGTCTGAGCGCCCGCCGGCCCCACACACTTGTGCAAACTCCTGCTCGCACCATGCTTTCTGCCCAGTGCATCCTGCTGCATCGTTCCTTTCTCCCGTTCACTGCACCCGCCCCTCCTTTTGTCCTTCTGCGTGCCTTGCTGTTGCTCCCTCTGCCCTCACCACTCCCCCTCCTTTCCCGCCGCCCGCCCCAAGCAGGTCATGTACGCCGAGCCGCTGAGCGCGCGCCCCATGCGCCCCGCCGGCGAGCTGCTTCCCGGAGAGGAGGGCGGCGCCAGCGCGGGTGGCAGCGCCGGCTACCTGCCCGCCACCGGCGGCGGCGGCTCTGCTGAGGAGAATGTGGCGGCGGCAGCTGCTGCGGCTGCGGTGGCGGGCATGGCCCACACCTTTATGGCGTCGCCGCCCGAGGCCACCTGCAGCACCAGCATGCAGCTGCACACGCCCATGACGGGTGCGCTGGGAGGCGGGAGGGTGCATCGCGCAGGGCTGCCTTGGGCACTGGTGGTTGGAGTGGCGGCGCTGCCCCGGGGTAGGGAGGTGCTGGGCTTCCAGCCTTGCATTGGTGCAGCATTCGATGTGCCTGCCGCGCCACTGCGGCAGATGCCACCCTACCGCTTCAACCCAACCTGCCTGCAATTATCGCTTTCACCCCATTCCACATCTCTCCCCTCCCTGCCTCCCTGCCAAGCAGGCGAGTCGACCGCGGGCGTGCTGCAGAGCAGCTACAGCACGGTGTCGGGCGAGCCCAGCCCCATGTCTCGCGGCGGCGGCGACCCCCGTGACCCCCGCAGCGGCGCACACTCTGCCCACTCCTCTCCCCTGCGCCCCGGCATGGCCGCCGGCCTGCTGGACGGAGCCGACCTGGCGGCGGTGCAGAACAGCCTAGCCACCATGGGCCTGCAGGTGGGGAGCTGGTGGGATGTGGGGATGTGCTGCCGCTGGCGCCGAGGCGGATGTGCTGGTGGATGTGCTGCCGCCCTGCTGGTGTGCTGTTGCCTAGAAGTGAGGTTGCGCCTGCCTCTGGGTATGCCAGGCCATGCTTTACCTGCACTCACCACCCTCCGCCGCCCCGCTCTGCCCTACCCTCCCCAGCAGGAGAATGGCCATATGCACTCGCCCGTGCACTCTGCGAGCGGCGGCATGTTGGCCCCCTCGCTGAGCGACGGCGCCACCAGCTCCTGGCGCGCCCTGTCTCCCGACCACCACCAGCAGCAGCAACAGCAGCAGCAAGCACAGCAGCAGCAGCAGCAGCAGCAGTCCTCCCCACTGGGCCCGCCCTCCGCGCCCCTGAGCCCCCTGCAGCACGCGCAGGCGGCGGCGGCGCAGCAGGCGGCGGCGGCGGCCTCGGGCTCTGCAGGCGTCAGCCCCATCAAGGGCCTGGCTGGCCTGCAGGGCGATGAAACAGTCGTCTACTCGGCCCTGTCCCGCCCCCTGCCCGACTATGCCCTCACCCACGTCTTCTCGCAAGTGGGGCCAGGTGCGCCGGGGGCTGGGTGGGGTGGAAGTGGGTTCGTGGAAGGGCCAGGCTGGCTGAGGCGGCCCCTCTCCACCCTGCCCCATGCTGCAGTCGAGTTTGTGCGCGTGCTGGCTGACGAGCGTGTGGCCATGGTCAAGTACTGCTCTCCCGAGGGCGCCCGCCTGGCGGTCGGCTCCCTCAACGGCACCGAGGTGCTGGGAGAGGTGCTGCACGTGCGCCACTCGCCGCCGCTGCCGTTGCACGTGCGCATGACGCCGTGAGGCGGCGGGCGCACCAGCGCAGCAAGGTGCATGGGCCTGCCTCGCCTGCCACCAGCAGTGCATGGCGCACAGCCGGCAGCAGTGCGGCCCGCACGGCAGAGCCCACAAATGCCCGGCGCGGCCGCAGTGCCGCCCCACTTAGAGATGCAGCTGCCTCCAGCAGCAGCAGAGCAGCAGCAGCAGCAGCCTTGTTGCAGCAGCAATAGTAGCAAGCAGCCGCCGCTTGCTGCCACCGAGCAGCAGTTGCAGCAGCAGCAGCAGCAGCAGCCGTGCAACACCCTCCTCCCCCTGCCGGCACAAGGCTCGAACGGCGTGGCTGCCGCCGCACAGCCGTGCCGCGCCAGGCAGTTGCATTTATTTCGCCTGCCATCCAACCATTTCGTGCACGCCCCTCCCAAGGGCGTTAGATAGCAGCAGCAGCAGCAGCAGCAGCCATGCCCGCCGCCTCTGCCCTTCACTTGCCTCGGCTTGTGTGCGCGGCAGGGGCGGCAGGCATGCCAGCAGCCCCCGCCTGGATATTTATCAGCCCAGGCGGCCCCGGCAGCTGCCCCCGTGGCAGCAGCAGCACTTGTCGAGCCCGGCGGCGCGCGGCGGAGTGCCGCCCAATGCGAGAGCGCCGCCTCTCACCCCTGATCCTGCATACACGTCTTTACAAAAAACAAAAAGCTGCCTTACTTCGTTTCTCGCCCTTTTTCCCCGCGCTGCTAGCTAGGAGCCCGCCCGTCGTTCCTTGAGCCCGCATTTGCAGCCCACAGCTAATGCATATCTGCCCTGCCATGCTGCAGCCCGGTAGTCTGCTCCGCTCCTAGCTCGGCCCCCATGCTGGCTGGCTGGGTGGTGCGGCCGGCAGCCGCCCGCCCCAGCCCCAGCCCCAGCTCGCTCTTTGCCCTCGTCTCCGATTCTTCTTTGCGCCCCTTTACCCCCTGACCTCACCTTGCCTGTTTGCCCTCGCTCCTGGCAGGGCTCCTGCTCTCCTCTGCTTCGCCCTCGCCCTTCGCTGCTGTTCCTCCTCCCTCACTGCTTAGGCGCCACACACGATGACGTGCTAGAGAGCCCCCTGACCGCCCGCACTAGGCAGGAGCCGACACAGACACACCGACTTGTTTCATCCTCCTGAGCCTGTTCTGATGGATGCGCTTTCTCATGGCAGCCCGCCGAATTGTAAGCGGCTGCGGCCGGCAAGGCAAGTGGCTCGGAGGCACACAGCGCAGGCAGCGTGCGGAGCATGCGCATGGTGGCCAGGGCGCCGGCCAACAAAGTGTGCACCCCAGCCCATCCATTGCCGGTGTTCCTGACAGTGTTTATTGTTCAACCTTCATCTCCTCGCCTCTCCTAGCACCCGGCACCACGTGATGGCGGCAGCGGCGGCGGCGGCGGCCCCGCCGGCGGCGCCTGGGCCCGTGGTGCGCGAGGGCGACACCGTGATCTGGGACGTCAACGGCGACAAGCAGGCGCTGGTCGTGGTGGACGGCAAGAGGTGCGGAGCGGCACCATGCACTTCTGCCGGCGCCTGCGGGCCGGCCGTTGCCATGCCCGCACTCAGCATCGTGCTCTACATCTGAAGCAATGCATGCACCCGCCGTCCCCGCAGCCGAGTCAAGCTGGGCACGACGTTCTTCTCCGCTGCCCCGCTAATCGGCTGTCCCTTCGGTGCCATGTTCACGCTGTCGGCCGACGGCTCCAGCATGGAGCGCACGCAATAGTGAGTGCTGCCTGCCGCTTGCCGCCGCCGCCGCTTACTGCCGCCGCCGGTGTGCAGCCCACGAAACAGCACATATTCCATCTGTTTTGCTGCCGCAGCACGCCGCTGCCGGACTGGGACCTGCCAGACGACAAGCCTGACTTCAACACCCGCACCAACGACAAGCTGGTGCAGAACGACGCCAACCAGACGCTGTCTGCTGCCGGTAAGATCGGAGCAGTGCAAGGCTGCCCCTCTCTGCCACTGGCTGTTGCTTGTTGTGGATCACCACCAGCTCCACTTGCTGATCAGGGCTGGAATATGGCTGCTGCCAAATGCCGTCTGCTTGGTCAACATCAACAGTCAGTCTGCTCATGTCCAACCACCACCGCAGAGATTGAGGCCATGAAGGCGTCGGGTGCCGCGGGCGCCGACATTGTGGCCGCGCTGGCCGCCAACTCGGCCACCTTTGCCGCCAAGACCGAGTTCAGCCAGGAGAAATACAAGTGAGCGGGAGCTTCAGCTGGCTTATTGGAGCCTGCTGCTGGGCAGGAGCTGGCTATGCTCACAAACTGCTGCGCTGGTGTGCCGTGCCGCTGCACGCTGCGGCCGCCCAGCGAGCATGCGCTCCGAGGCCCCTCACCGCCCTGACCATCAAGCATGGCTCAACCTCTTGCCACCCAACTTTTTTCAACTGTTCCTGGCAGGAAGAAGAAGGCCAAGAAGTACATCCAGCTGGCCACGGTGCGGCGGCCCAGCGGCGCCACCGTGGCGGAGGCCTACTTTGCAAACTCCCCCGCCAAAACCAACTACCTGCGGGCCGACTCGCTGGCCCTGCTGCTCACCCTGGCCAACGTGGGTGCTCACGCTCGGGTGCTGGTGGTGGAGTCGTGCGGCGGCCTGGTCAGCGCCGCAGCGCTGGAGCGCACCGGCGGCGGCCTGTCGCCTGGAAGCGGAGTGGCCAGCGCGTGGGTGGGTGGTGCGACTGCCAAGAAGCCCTCGCTCGAGATCTGGCGCAGCTTCAACTTCAGCCAGCAGCAGCGGGCGGGGCTGCGCTTTGCGCCGCTGGCCACGCTGCTGGAGGAGGCGCAGCAGGCAGCACAGCAGGCGCAGCAGCAGGGGCAGCAAGACGATGGGCAGCAGCAGGGCGACGGGCAGCAGCAGCAGGAGCAGCAGCAGCAGCAGGGTGCGGCAGCGGCAGCTGGGGATGAGGCTGAGCCCATGCAGCAGGATGTGCAGCGGCAGGAGGGTGAGCAGCAGCAGCAGCAGGCCGAGCAGCCGCCTGCAAACCAGGGCGCCCAGCAGCAGCCCGCGGCAGCAGCAGCAGGAGCGGGCGGGCCGCGGCCGCCGTTCAACAGCTGCATCCTGGCGGCGCCGGGCGTCAGCCCGCTGGCACTGGTGCGGCACGTGCTGCCGCTGCTGGCGCCCTCCGCCTCCCTGGCCGTCTACTCGCCCTGGGCGCAGCCGCTGGCAGAGGCCCTGGATGCGCTGCGGGGGCAGGGACAGGTTGCCAACCTGGCGCTGTCCGAGGCCTGGTGGCGCGAGATGCAGGTGGGGCGGCGTACAGCAAGGCTGGTGGCTGTTCTGGAGAGCGGCAGCAGCGGGTGTTGTCCGAGAATGCTGCACTCTGCCGCTGTGGAAATCAGAGCTGGGCTGGCTTGCTTGCCTGGCTCTTTGTGCAGCTGCCCAAACAGCCCTGTGCTTCCCTGACATGTCCCACCTCGCTCGCTCATTTGCCCGGCTGCAGGTGCTGCCGATGCGCACGCACCCCACCATGAACATGAACCACGGCGGCGGGTACATCCTGTCAGCCACGGTGCTGGCGCAGCAGTGAGCGGCGGGCTATGCTGCGCTCTGCAGCTGGGCTGTCAGCTGCAGCTGGGCTTGCCCAACTGATACACTCCTGAATTGCAAATTTGCCTCATCACTGCACCTGAAGTCTGTAAAAGTATCAGTTACACGGCTGGCGCAGAGGGCAGGGGGCAAGCCGGCGTCGGAAAGTACAGGAGGCGGGGCAGAGGTACAGGGCCGCTAGGAGGGCACAAGGGAGCCAAAGGGGACAGCAGGCCAGGAGCCAGGCCAAATGGATTGGATGTCAGGGAGGAATGAAAGGCACAGGGCATTCTGAGGAGGCAGCCGCCCGCATCGCGCCGCGCCAGTGCGGGCGGCGCTTAGCGGGCGGCGCGGCAGCAGAACATTGTGAGGCGCTTTGGTGAATTCCATGCTGCAATGTCACATAGCAAGGGAGCGACTGGACGGAGAGAAGCCCTCTGGGCTTCTGCGAGCGCTGGACCACTGCACTGCATGCATAAGGCTGCCGCAGCTGGACTGCACCCGGAGGTGGCAGCCCAGCTGCGCAAGCATGCACGCATGCAGCCGCCAGCTCAGCACTCGCACGTGATGCCGCAGTCCTTGGCGGTGGCAATGCGAGCGCCGTCTCCCGGCAGCGCCTGCGCCACGCTGTCCTTGGTCACCGGCGAGCGCGTTGCGCGCTCCAGCCTGCGATCATGGCGGAAGCAGGGCACCATGGGGCTGTGTCTGAGCCAGCCAACACCCTGCACAACATGCCAGCAGCACGCTGCGGCCCAGGGGCAGCCAGGGGCAGCCAAGGCCGCCCGCCATAGCTCCGCCCAGGAGCAGCCAGCTGCTTCTGCCACCAGCAGCCCGCCATCGCCCTCCTGCCAATGCCCCGCACCTGTCGGCCTCGATCTGCACGCGCAGCGCCGCCTGCTCCTCGCTGCCCGGCAGGCTCGCGCTCGACTTGGCGCGCTTCAGCTGGCGATCGCTCTTCTTGAACTCCTGCTGCGCCTCCAGGATGAGGCGCACCTGCGGGCGGGAGCGGGAGGTCAGGCGGTGAAGCAACAGCGAAGACTTTAAATCCCACACCACGGCCTGACGCAGTTGCAATACAAACTGCAGCAGCGGTGGCAAAAGACAGCAAGCTGGCCGGAAGCAGACTGCTTTGCACGCATGCATGCCAACTTTCCAAACGGCTGCGCTGCCGCACCTTGCATGGGCAGCACCAGCACTGTCCCCCCCGCCGCACCTGCGCCATGGTGGCTGCCCCCTTGGCCAGGGTGAGCACCTGCTCCCCCTCCTCCTCAACCTGCTGCCAGCCCAGCGCGGCCATAGCCTCCAGCCCACCCTCCATCTCAATCACCAGCGAGCGGATCTTGGAGTTGCTGCAAGGGAGCAGGGTAAGGTGGGCACTATGGTGGGCAGGAGTGCTGGGAGGCCGAAGGCAGCAGCAGCAGCAGCAGCAGCAGCAGCGTTCGCACATGCTAGCATCCCCGCCGCAGCAGTCTTGAGCAGCAAACACCCTGCAACACCTCCCATCCCTCTGCATACGCGCTGCACTGCCGCCCCACAGGGCGTGCGCACCTGAGCTTGAGCCGCCTGAACTTCTCCTCTGCCGGCTGCACCGCCGAGTTCTTGGTCACCTTCTCCAGCAGCTCCAGGGTCTCCAGGCTGCGGGGGCAGCGATGCAGGGGCGGCGCAGCAGGGCACACAAACGGGGGTCAGTTGCACGCACATGGGAAGGGATGTGCCAGCTGCGCACAGAAGCAATGGACTCAATGATGGTTGCTGTAACATGCAGGGAGTAAGCTGCAGGCTGGAAATGACTTGCAAGGGTGTGCTGCGGCATGGGCCACAGCAGCGATCAAACGCCTGCGAAAGCCTGCGCGGGGCCGGCTCGGCGGGGCGCACCTGCCGACATTGGCAAGCGCGGCCTCCAGCGGAGTCCGCTTGTCCTTGATGCGTGCGGTGGTGGAGAAGTAGCCGGCGTAACCTGTGAGGCGAGGAAAAGGGAGGCATAGTGAATGCATGGCAAGCAGCACAACGGCTGGCCTGGCGAGCGGCAACTATCGAGCGCAAGGCGGAGCGGCGGGTGGGCTGCCAGGGAGCGCCGCCGCCCTTTGCCGGGCTGACACGATGCTCAGCCCCTGTACAGAGTGAGGGCAGGCTCCGCGCAGCGCCCAGGCGCGTGTTTGAGCGGCCCAGAAACGTCTGCTGCAGCAGCTGCTTGTGCCGGCCACAGCAACCTCCGGGGAGCCCTGCTGCCCACCAACAAAGCGATGCCACGCACCCATGGCGCCTGAGGAGCGGCGGGGAGGGGAGCGAGCAGAAGCGGGCCTCAGACGGCGCCTGGGGGTCTTCTGGCGCCACTCGAGGTGTGCGCCGCGGCTGAGAAGACGCGGGGCAAGCACTGGTGGCTGCTGAAGGGCCGCCGCAGCGCCGCCACCGACGCAGCGGGCGTGCATTGGGCACGCATCCTCTTGCCCCGCGCCAGTTTGCACAGGGCGTGCACCCTGGCTCGCACTGACGAGTGAGACTGTTTGTAGATTCAACATGGATTGCGGTTGAGAATCGTCACACCCTGTTGAGTCTGATCCCACTAGTGGTGGTCGCACCCAGTGTCTGTATCCCATCGGTTGCTCCTCAACGCCTGCACGCCTTCCAGCAGTGTGCACCTGCGCCCCAAGCTTGCCGAACCGATCCAGAGAAGTGCAGCCTCACGGCAATTGCTTCATAACGTTACACATGAGTACAGCGCTGCAACTTCAAAATAGAGGGTGCGGGAAAGCCGAACGATGAGCAGAGAGAGATGGGATCATGGGAACGCAGCTTTATAAGCTTTTACCTTTTCATTTTGCCCTTTCGTTTTGCGTGCTTGAAAAAGAGATATAAGGCAAAAAATACAGTGTTGATACGACACGTTTGTGTGTACTGGCTTTGGCAGGTGTGTGAGCCGCGGGCAAGGAGAGCCTCTGCGGGTCAGGGACCGCACGGTCCAGTGAGCCCCCCCAGGCTGCGTAGCCTGCCGGCCGCACCTACAGCGTGGCGTCGTGCCGGGCGGCGGCACGCTGTGCCACCAGCATGACCTGCAGCCGCTTCATCACCTCCAGTGCGCTCGGGCGCTCCTCGGGGTCCAGCCGTGTGCACTGCTCCATCAGTTCAGCCGCCTCCTGTGGAGAGGGTGGGCAGGTGGGTGGGAGGGTGGGCGGTTGGGTGGGTGCGTAGACGTGGCAGATGGCGTGTGGGCCACGGTTGGGGCTCAATGCAACCCCCAGACTGTTAATACATGTTGGCGCCACCCACAGCAGTAGCATCTCCATACTGCACGCCGTCCAGCAGGCGCAGCGGGCGCCGCACCTGCGTTGCCTCCTCCGGCACGCGTGGCATGCGCAGGTTGCCGCGCACCGGCTGCTCGCCGGTGATGATCTGCAGCATAGGCAGAGGGAAAAGAAAGAGGTCAGAACCGCTGGAGCAGCGGCAGGCAAGCAGTGGTACGGCAGAGGAAGGCTGCTCGCATGCCTGGCACAAGGGTGCTGAGCGCAGGCCTGCCCTCTGGGCAAGCTGCACAGCATGCCAGCCGCACTGAAGCAGCACTGCCCGACTCCAGCAGAACAGCAGCCCAATGGCACACCCACCTCCCAGAGCAGCACGCCAAAACTGCAGGGACCAGGCAAACGGAGTGAGTGTGAGAGCAAAAACGTACTTTGTTGCCTGCCGCATATGCGTAGGGCAATCCACCACCATACCACAGTGTCGCACCTGTATATGTCGACAGCCCTCCCGCAGCGCCCTCCCATCAGCACCTCTGGTGCAACCCTGCATGTGCGGGAGCCATTGGTTGCAGTTTCCAACCTTGTTCCAGCCAAGACACTGGCTGTAGTTATTGCACGTGGCAGCAAGCATAGCACCAACCTGCAGTGCACCGCAGCTTGCACATGCAGAGCACCAACTGCCACTCAGCAACTTGCCATGCAAAGGTACCAACAGGTGCCGCGAGGGACAGGTAGGTTTTGGTCTGGGTGCGGGAGACGCCCACATCCGACAGCTTGGCGGTGCCGCAGGAACTGAGCAGCACATCTGCAGCAGAGGCAAAGAGGGCCGGCTCACAAATGCGATGCTACCAGCTGCATGCACGAGCATGCTGCTGGGCAATGCCATTGCAGCCGGCCCGGGGGCATGTGGCTGCATGCAGAATGCAACACGGCCCTGCCAAACCGCCTTGCGAAGCGCGGCACGCACTGGTACTTTTGATGTCCATGTGCACAACGGCTGGGCTCTGCGGGAAGATGGAAGATACAGGCTTGGCTCGAGTAAGTAAGAGGCGCCCCTTCCAGGGTCCCAGCCAGGCAACCAGCTGGGGCCACCGCAGGGCCAAGCAAATCGGCTGCCTCTCCGCACAACACGAGCACACCTGGCTGTGCAGGTAGTTCACCGCCGTGGCCACCTCGGACGCGATTCTGCAACCGTGCCGATGCCAGCCAAACAGTCGCGTGCCGCCTCCATCACAGAGCTTCAGGGCGCTGCCCAGGTCTCGGCCGTCGCACAGCTCCATCAGAAGTAGTCCCTTCTGGTTGTCCACCGCCATGCCGAAGAAGGAAACGATGTTGGGGTGCCGCAGCTGCTGCATGCGCTGCGCCTCCAGCAGGAAGGCCTCCAGCACCTGGGCGGGGCACGGGGTGGCCACCAGCAACTTGCATGCATGAACGGCAGGCAGCAATGCAACACCACCACCTGCTGACCCACGGGCAATGCACTAGGACACCATGGCAAGGCAAGCAGTGCCCCTAACATGCGCCATCGCCGCCGCACCTGCAGGCCCCGCCCAATCTGCACTTCTTTCACCGCCACCGGCTCGCCGCGGAACTCGGCCCGCACCACACGGCCACTGCAAGCAGTTGGAGGGGGAGGGAAGGTAAATCCAAAACCAAAAGGTGGGGCAGAGAGCACGCAACAGAAGAGTTGCACACCTCGAGACTGCCAAAGGCAAACCAGGTGGCCTAGGCAAACAGGTGACCCACCGCAGCATCCAATGCACTTCGTACATTCCAGCCCAGGGGGGAGCAGCTGCTGCGCAGCCCCGCACCTGGCGCCCTCCCCCAGGACCGCCAGCTCCCCCGTGGTCCCGTGGTCAAACTGTATGGCGTCTGCAGGGATGAGCCAGTCCTGCAGGCTCAGCGGCAGCGTTTCGCGGCCCAGGTGCCCCGAGGGCAGCGGGCCGCTGCCGCTGCTGCGGGCGGTGCCCGCAGTGTTTGGGCCGCCGCTGGACAGCTGGCCCCCGCTGGACGGCCCTCCGCCAGACCCTGAGTTGCTGCCCTGGGCTGCCGCAGCGGGGCCCAGGCTGCTGGGAGAGGGCAGGCCAGTGGCCGCATCCTCCCGCGCCCGGAACTGCATCAGTTCGCTCATCATGTGGTGCAGCTCTGGCTGCGACACGCCGGTGGCAGGCGCTGCCACTGAGCGCGGGGTGAATGCTGAGCCCGCTGAGCCTGCTGTGCCCGTCGAGCCCGTCATGCGCATCTGGCGCATGGAGGCAAAGGGGCTGGCCGCTGCCATTGGGCGCAGCTTAATGTGAGCTACATGCTGGCCCGCCGCCGGCGGGCTGCTGTGCGAGTTTGCCGCGCCGAAAGACGTGCCGTTTTGTGAGGGGGCGGATGTGCCGATGCTCAATGGGGCCTGCGGGCTCGACGGGGCGAACGATGGGGCGGGCGGCGGCAGGCCAAGCACTGAGCGTGGGCCGCCTGCTTCGTCTGCCGCCTTGGGCGCAGCATCAGACAGCTCGCCATGCTGCATCCGCCGCTGCCGCCGCCGCCGCAGTGCCACCCAGCCGCCGGCTGCCATTGCAACCGCCAGCACGGCGCAGCCGGCAGCAATGCCGGCAATCGCACCGGCGGACAAGCTGCTGCTGCTGCTGCTGCCACTGCTGCTGCTGCTGCTGCTGGACACTTCTTTCATGTACACCAAAGTTGACGGGTTGACAACCATCAGTGTGGCATTTGCGCCACTGGGGCGGCGCAGCAGCCCCAGGGACGAGGTGATCGATGCCTCGCCGAGGCCGCCAGGCTTGAAGATGATTGCAGCACAGTCGGCCTCCGAGGCGCAGCGGTCTGCCACCTGCTGTACTGTGCCTTGCACCCCACATTCCTGGAGGTTCGCTCTGCAAAAGCGGGCAGGGAGGCGGAAGGCGGCTCGAGGATAAGCAAACAAGCGCAGCTCCAGGCACGCAGGCCAGGCGCGGCAGGCCAGGCCAGGCGTGCAGGCCAGGAGCGGGGTGCATGGCTGCGTGCAGTTGCAAGCAGCGGCGGCGCAAGCGTGGCTGATGGTCCCACATTTGCTCACATGCTGCTGTTGGCGCAGGGCGTGCCGGGCTGCCCAAACAGGCCGCCTCCGATGTAGCGTGTGAACCCCGGTGTGTTGGGGGCCCAGGCCGCCAGGGGCGTGCCCGCTGTGAAGCCGCCCGCTTCCTCGCCCTTGGCCAGCAGCACAGGGGGCGTGGATGTGGCGGGATCCACGTTGGCTTGGTACCGCAGCTGGCCTGCATGCGGGTCAAGGACAGTGAATGGCATTGCAGGGTCGACATGTCTTGCAACATGCATTTCATAAACAGCAAGGAACGAGGAGCGAGGGCAAGGCAGGCTGGGCGGGGGCAAGCGGCCAGCGCAGGCAGGAGCGCAATTACAGGTGGTGGGCAGGGCAGTGTAAGCCAGGGTGGCAAGCAGCAGGGGAGTCAACTCACACTGCCCCTGTTTCAGCGCAATCTCGACGCTGAGGTCATTGAAGCTGCAGTGTATCAAGGCGCACAGGGGTAGATCAGACTGTGAAGCTGCCGGGGCCAGGGCAGGACGAGGGCTGCATTGGCCCGGTCATGGGCAGGCACCAGCTGCAACAGATGTGCGTGAGGAAGGGTCCAAGTGATCAGAGGGCGAGGCATGCCATGTGCTGGTGCATGCAAGTGCAACATACCGCAGGACGAAGCGCACCTGCACCCCTCCAGGCGGTCACAAAAGTTGAACACGTTGGCTGCGGGGCTGCGCTTGCGGCACTCCCTGCAGCACGCCTCGGCACTGGGCACGCCATCCAGAGTTGCCACCACATCGCCGGCCATCAGAGCTGGCACGTTGGACACCAGGCAGCCCAACCAGACTGTCCGTGGGTTGCAGTCTGCCGTGCCATTATTGGCGGCTCCTGCCGTGGTGCCGTTGGCAGCATCGGGGCCTGAAGCTGCACCGCTCGCACTGCTGCTGGGGCCGCAGGCAGCGGGCAACCCGGCACTATCATCAATGACCCCCAGGAGAGAGGCCTCGCTGCGAAAGATGAAGGCTCCAGTCTGCAAACGCCATGGCGGCCAACAGACGCATGCGGGTTAGTGCACGTGAGGCATCGTGGAGGTTGCACAGCGCAGGTTGCATCAGAGCAACAACAGCTGGCCTGGGCAGGGCAGGCGCCGGTTCCACGCCGCTCGTGCCCCATCCATGTCCCCGCTCCAGCAGCGGGACACGCAGCTGGTGCCCCGGCTGCCCCAGGGCGTAGCACCCACCGATGCGCCCTCCACTCGCTCCATGGTGAACACGGTGGGGGCAGCAAACGTGTTGGATGGCACAGGATCCGCGCTCTTGAGCAGCACCAGCTTGTCGCTGCAGCCATCCAGGCCCTGGGTGTACACCACCGCCGACCGGCACTGCTCCGCAAACGTTTGGGTGCAGGCCATTGTGGCGAGCAGCTCACTAACGGGGCCGCCAAATGCGCACTTGCCAGGCACCAACGTGCCCTCGCATTCGAAATCCGCTCCTTGCACGCCCTGCACATATCAGGGCAGGCCAGAAGTAAGCAGATGGTGTAGCAAGCTGCCTGAAGCAGCGATGCGCTCTTGCATTTATCCGTCCACAGACTTGCAGCCGCCGCGGCAAGGCAGTTGAGCTGCACACACACAACGTCGCTGTGCATGCACTTGCTCTGTCCAAGGCCAGCTGGGCTGGGCGCACCTGGCCCGGGCGCCCGACCACGCCCGGAAGGGTGGGCAGCCTGTAACGCAGGGGAAAGCCTGCGGCAGGGCGGCAAACGACAGTGGGTTTGTGCTACAGCCGCTATATTGCCGCGGTGCGTCGTGTGTTGGGAGGCAGGCGTGCCAGCCGCACTTGCCCGTTTCGCACCTGCCACAGCGCCCGTTCCACGTGCCAGGACTGGCGGAACGATTGTGCAGTTGGACGACAGCAGCTCGCAGTCCTGGTAGGCCAGCCCCGCCCCGCCATTGGCCTCAGGACAGCCGCCCTGCACAAGTGGAGGGAAAGAAGCGCTTTTGGGGGTCGGAAGCTCATGCCTGGGCTACGGAGCTGTGCCTGCTCAAACTAGCTGCTCCCATTTCACCAGCTGGCTCCCCAGTGTGCACCCACCTTGCCCCTGCACCAGTTGAACCAGGAACAATCTGTTGTATTTCGGCACAGGGCGCTGCAGGCGCCTGCGTCTTCGGCAGCGGCGACCGCCAGAGGCTCGCCGCCCAGCAGCGCCCCCTCCGCGAACACCGCCTGCACGCTGGCGTCCGTTGCGGGGTCCTCGGCGCTCACAAACGTCTCGCCCGTGGGGGAGAGGGGCGCCCGTGGGGCAGGGGCGCCGGCCGCGAGCAGCGCCCCAAACAGGAGGGCGCCCAGCAAACGCTGTAGCATCATGTTGGCGCCATGGGAAGGTGTAGAGAACTTTAGAAAGCAGGATACTTGAGCTTGCCGGAAGTCATGGGGCGCCTGGGCCCGGGCTCGCAAGGTGGCCTCTGACAAGACGCTTGGCTTGCTGATGAACCAACCAGAGCACGATCTCAGTACCGACGGGGGTTGGTGCTCGTGCACTTCACCGCCGGCGGGCGCCAAGGCCGCCCGCGGGACTGCTCTTCTAAGGCCAGATTACGCCTGCCTTGCAGTCAATCAGTACGCCATGCTGCCCAGGAGTGAACAGAATTTGTGTTTGCAGCGACTTTGCGTGGTGACGTTTCGGGGGATTGCCGCCGCCACCATGCACACGCGGCCGCTGTCCTGCTCGGTCACCGGTGGGAGTGGCCCACGTGCAACAAAATTGAACCATGCTCCAGAGCCAGGCTTTGCCGCTCACCTCGCCTGTCGCCTGGCCTTGCTGCCACATACAATGCCTCCACTACTGCGCCAGGCTGCTGTGCTACTGGCTGGCCTGGTTCTGACTTGTTTGTTGGCAATTGAACGGTAAAACAGGAAAATGCGTTTGGTGCAATGGACATCAGACACTTGTTCACTGCAATGCACCACATGCATAAAATTGGACGTCAGAACCAGCCGCAATGCGCAACGGCAGCACAGCAGCAGCAGTGTCCCACTGGGTCAGAGATATAACGAACGCGGAGATGGTCAGCAAGTTTGTGTGTGCTTGTACGGTTGCAAAGCGACAGGAAAGGAATGGAAAGGGAAGCAAGCGCCAATGAGTAGCTGAGAATGGCTCCGGGCTGTTGCTGCTACAGTGGTAAGAAACACGCCCTTGTGATGCACGCTGGCATGCAGCTCAGCCGCTGGTAAGTGAGCCTGCAGCTGCCTGCCTTCCGCTCGCGCTCCAATGCTCACTGCAGGCTCACGCCCCACAGCTGCCAGGCCTGAAGTGCCAGCGTGCCGAAACAGCTGGCCATGGCTGCAACCATGCCCATCATCAGGCAGTTGCGCAGCAGCAGCCAGTTGTTGTCGTGCGGCACCTGCTTAAAGCATGGTATGCGGCGCACTGGATAGCTTTGGGAAGTGCAGCTGGGCGGCCCGGCATGCCCCACGCCGGGACTGGATGCAGCAGAAACAACAGGAGCAGCCCCAACGCTGGGCAACGGCAGCAGTGCCTCGTCTCACCAACGCGTCCTTAAGCAGGTTGGTTGTGTGGAAGAGGCGGTGTGAGACGATCACGTACAGCGCCGACACTACCGCACAGTTGAGCAGTGGGTAACTGCCATGAGGGAGGGGCAACGAGTTATTGTGAGCAGGTGCACAAGCAGGTGTGCGACAAAGACTATAGTGGCAGGTGTGTCACAGCAAGTGACCGCAGGCAGTCGCAAGTCGGTGCGCCGGCAGGAGGGCATGGATACAAGAGAGTGGAGGCACATTGATTGCGGTGCCATGGCAAGCTGGGCAGGTAAAAGTCAACCCGTTTTCAAGTCTCACCCAGGAAGCAGCGTAAGCAAGTAGATGGGCTGCCCATCCGGCCGTTTGGACAGCAGCCAGGTGTGGAACTGGCCGATGTCTGCAAGCAGCGGGTGTGGCAGGCGGGCGGGCAGGCGTCCAGTGGGCGGCAGGCATCCCTCAGCAGTCCAACAGAATGCAGGTGGCAACCAAGAGATGCGCACTACGCCTAACTAATGCGTTCCCAGCGCAACCTAGCCCAAAAACACTCACAAGTCTCCAGCGTGATGCAGCCCAGCCAGCCGTACAGGCCCATGCTGAAGGTGCGCAGCGGCGGCGTCAGGTTGCGCAGCATGAAAAACACTGCGGGGTGGTGGGCAAGGTGGGCGGGGAGGTGGCGTGGTGAGCAAGCGAAGGCTGCTGGTGTGAGCAGGATCCTGAGGGGCGTCGCCCTTCCGAGTTGTGGACCAGGCCCGTGTGTGCCAATCCCACCTGCACCCTCCCACCCGCCCAGCCAGCGCAAGCCCGCCCCACCTGTGATGGGTATCCAGCTGGTGTAGGGGTGCACCCTGTTGTACTCAGCCTTGGGCAGCAGGTAGACGTACTGGTACCAAGTCAGGCCGATGCCCACAAACACTGCAGCCAGAGGGAACACATTCGCAGGCAGGTTCATTGTACAGGGTTGCGGCGCTCAAGCACAGCTGTTTCTGGTGAGGAAGCACGGCCCGTGGGGCCTATGTGGAGAGCCTACGGCTCAGTTGAGACGGCGTCCACCTGCCTGCTGCAGCAGAGCGGCACTCAAGGGCCATAAGCAGGGTGAGCGACGCGCACCTGCAACGAGCACGGCACGTGTGGCACACCGAAGCTTGGTTCCCATTGAGTCCACGGCTTTGAGAAACCTCTCAATCCTGTAAGCCAGGGCAGCGGACAGGTGGTGGTGGTGTGTGGCATGACAGCCATCATTTTTTGAGTGTAAATGGCAGCGCCATGCGTGCAGAAGAAGATGCAACTGAGGTCTCACCATGTTATGCACCCACAAGGAATGTGCAGGGCCCCATGGCAAGCAGCCCTCACTCCGGCCCGCCGGCCCCCACCCCCATTTGCGCCCGGCTGAATCCCAAACTTCTTACTTGGGGTGCAGCATGGCACAGACCATGCCGTAGATCCAGATGTATCGGTCCAGGCTGGAGCGGAAGTACCACTCTGCGGGTGGACAGCATTTTTGGAAGCAGGCCAGAGGCAACGTGCACATAATGCCAAGCTCAACGGGCTGGTACTGAAGAGTGGCGCTGAGTTCAGCACATGCCACCAGCATTGTGACCTTGGCCCATCGCCGAGCCAGGCCATGCCGCCTGCCCTGCCGCACCGTACAGCTTGTCATGGGCGGGGCGGCGGGGGTCGGAGTAGCCCATCATGGACATAAAGGGCGACCACAGGGCGTAGAAAACTGCAAACGCGTGGGGCGGTGGTGGCAGTTGCAACCGTTAGTGCAGATTGTGGAAGGGGCAGGCCAGATAACCAAACTGCCCGGGTGTCGCGTACAAATGGGCTAGCCTGGTGCCACAGCTGGACGCAGCAGTCCTGTGCCCCACTCACTGGGTTTGATGTCCCAGAACACAAAGACGGTGAGGAAGCAGGCGCCGATTTTGAGCCAGATGGCCAGGTCGCTCTTGTTGTAGCGCGAGCCAATGGCCAGGGCTGCAGGAAAACGGAACGCAGTTCAGGCGGCAGCACCAGCTTGCAGGCAGCATGCTCAGGCTATCCAGCTGAGTAGTGTTTGGCGTTATGGCAGTTGCCTGCTGTCAATGTCCAGCATGTACACCCCTCAAGGCCAAGCCACACTGACCTGCATACACCATGACCGTGAACAGGGTGTGCATGGGGCAAATGTAATACAGCCTGCAGGCAGGGTTTGGTGGGGTGGGCAGCTTCCGAGCTCCACTCAACAGGTTGACTAGAGGCATCTATGCAGGTATGTAGGGGCTAGTCCAGAGCCCTGCCAAACAAGGAAGCGATTGCTTCCACCGTGGACGCAACCTGCAGCAGCCCACCGCCCAGTCACAGCCGCCCGTCCCACACCCGAAACACCCCGCTCCCCCCATGTGCGCCTCACATGTAGCTGTTGTTCAGCGCCAGGCAGCAGAAGAGGACGAGGAAGTTGAGGCGCCACATCATCTGGCAGAAGCGGCCGATGCCAAAGTCGCCCGTGCGGTAGTAGTACGAAAAGTTGCCTGGGTGGGGAAGTGGGGCGTGAGGGCAGCCTTTTGAGGCCATGGGATGGCAAGGGCAGCACGCACCGGACACCAGGTCTGCAGCCATTATGGCACACGCGCTCTTCCCGATGCCTGCCCTGGTTGGGCACTTTTGTTTCTGCTGCGCGCGCTGAGCAGCAGCACCCTGCCAAGCGTCTCCCCGACCCACGCCCACCCAGCCACCAGCCATCCATCCCGGCAGCTTCCCGGCCCGGCAGCCAACGCACCGAAGCCGGTCATCCACACATATGCTGCGATGAAGACACGGATGGCGTTGTAAATCTCCTTGGCGTTGAAGTAGTGGTAGAGCAGGAAGAGGACCTGCGGCATGGAATGCCAGCATGTGCCTCAACAGCCGTTGCCACAAGACATCATGCGCGGGCTGCAAAGCAGCAGCAGCTGCACTTGTGTGCAGCAGCATGGGCCCACCTGCATCCAACCCTTCCACTCCTCCGTCTGCGTGCGGTGCAGCAGCAGCGTGCGGTGCTGCTTCAGGGTGTAGCCGCCCGCCACCACGGTCAGCGCAGCAAAGAGGAAGACAAAGACGTCGCGCGAGTAAGACTGCAGGCAGGGGGGCAGGCAGAGTTGAGCACCAGTAGCACTGCTGCAGTGCAGAAGTGGAGAGTGCAACACAGGAGAGCCAGTACGCTCGTGAGCGCCGGGCCATGGCCGCGGCTGCCCACGAATGTCATGCGGAGCACACATGGACAGTTCAACCTTGGAAGGGCCGCTGGGCGTGCATAGCAGCACATGCGCTGTGCGTGCTGCCCGGGCCCAGGCGCACCTTGGTTCCCGCCGCGATGAAGTTGGTGCGGTCGGCCACATAGAACCAGGCCAGGATGGTCCCAAACTCGACCGCAGCACGCAGCGCCTCCCGGCAGGCCAGCAGCGCATCTGAATCCAGCATGAGGCAGCGGTAGAAGGCAGAGGCGGTCCAAGCGGTGCTGGGGGGCCGCACGTCGGTGGGCAGGAGAGCGCCATGGCTGCTGGCCGTCAACTCAATGACCGCGCCCTTTGCTGCCGGCAGCAGCTTGCCCTTGCCGCCGTCCTCAAATGTGTCCGCCTCGGTCTTCCTGCACACACAGCCGCAGTGCGCAGCAGGTTGCAGGTGAGGCGGCAGCAGCAGCACAGACGGCAGCAGCTTGCAGCAGTGGGCGCAGGCTGAGGCAAGGTATGCATCCCGGCCCGAAGTATGAATGTTCACTCACTTTCCATTCAAGCTGCCATCGGCATTGATTGAAAGTGGGCAATAATTGGAACATGTTTCATGCATGGCCCCCCCCCCCCCCCGGCTCACAATCCCAGCCCCGCCCTTTCTGAACCCCCTGACGGCCTGCCCAGTGCTACACACGTTCCCCACGCACTTGCGGTGCTTGACACGCAAGTTGAGCGCCTCTGCGCAAGCCCAGAGGAACAGCGCCGTCAAGTAGCCGGCCAGGCAAGCGACCTGCAGGGCATGGAAGCGGCGGCGGCGGTGACGGCGGAGCCGGCAGGCTTGCAGGCTAGCCCACTCTGTCCGCAACAGCCCACCGGCTCTGGCGCATTTATGATAAACAGCTGCGATCCTGCCTCGGCTCAGCAAGCTCAAGCACACCTCCTCAACCAAACAAACTGCAACGTGGTTGGCCCGCCGACCTGGCCGGCTGTGAGCGCCTCCATCACTCCAAGCTCCTGTCTTTCAGCCTGAAAAGGTTCGCTTCGCTCCACTGAAGGTAACAAGCGCGGGCCCCAGGCTGTCCCGCCCGATTGGCGGCTGCAAAATCAGCCCAGCTTCAATCAAATTGGCCGTTCTTCATCGCCGTGTGACCTGGCAGTCCCCCTGACGGTTGCGCGCAGCTGCATGGCGGCAGGGGTACCGCTCACACGGGGATTCGTAAATTCAAATCCACGACTAGTTTGGTTGACATGTGCTCTTGTGTTGTGCACAACAAAGGCCGGCTGGGACAACTGTCCACCACTACGCCCTCCCAGGCAGCGACGCGGTTGTCCCCACGCATCGACAAGCGCGCTGAAGCCCTGCGCACGCTATAACCTGAGGTGTCACCTGTCAGACCTGCAGGCTGCGACAGCTGATGAATTCAGATCCTCAGCCACCGCCGCTTGGAGCTATGCAGCAGTGCGAAGTGTCACAGCAGGCAGCGAGGGACGGCTCTGACATGTCACCAGCAATGCAACGTGAATGTAAGAATCGCTCGTTTGCATCCTGCCGCGGCCATTGCACGATGCAGCAGTGGGCCGAGACATGTGTGTCGAGACACTAATGAGGTTATAAAATGTCACTCAACGACGCAGTGCTGCGTCATGTTGCTGTGCCGCGTGACGTCTCTTGGAGATTGGAGCCTTTGTCTGGGAGCCAGCAGGCGCCGGGGCACAGCCGCATGTGTTCACGCAGCACCCAGCGGTACATGGCTCCCTCGTCCGCCTGCAGCATGGAGCCAGATTGAAAGCATGTGGGCCAGGACAGGGAGGCGTGCACAGCTGGTGGGGGAGGCAGCTGCCCAGCTGCACCAGCTGCAGAGCCAGTGCTTGCTGGCCCCTCACCTTGAAGGCTCCTGCCGCAATTTGCAGCAGCGCATCCACAAACACAGTAGCTTTCTCCTGCACAGGACACCATTGGAACGACATTAACAGAGATGGATGCCTGGGCACAAAAGGAGCTGACACAGTCAGCAATGCACAGGAACATTCGCAATACAGCTGGCAGCCAGTGTGGCTTTCTTAGACTCCAAAACACAGCACCACATCGCCACCTGAATGTTGCACTCTTGCACAATCTCCTTTTTGCGGTGCAGCACGTGCTTGGGCGCCCAACCTAGTCGCTTCTTCACGTTGCGCTGCAGGTACTCGATGACGCACCTGCATGCCCCGAAACGCGGCAGCTCAGCTCGGCTTACACAAAATGAGCAGGCGCAGGTCCTTGGATGGGCACCTTGGTACATGCCAAACGCAGGATGCATGGCGCATCGATCGGTGATGCCGTGACGCGCTGCCCCCTGGTGCTTCTGCGCTCAAACCATGCAGGCACAGCGCAACAGCAGGTTGTGCTTACAGGGCCAGCTCGGGCTTGGGGCCGTGGGTGTGCACGATGGCCACGTCTCCCACCTGCATGCGCGTCCGGGAACAGCAGCCGCTGTGCTGGTGCAGCAGGCGGAGGGCCAGCAGGCATAGCGGCCCGCATCTGCTGCGCGACACAGCATGCCCAGCACCTGCCCCCTCCTGCAGCCCCACCTGGTGGGTGAACATGGACAACCAGCCAGCCTCGGGCTCGCCCCAGTATGCCTGCAGCAAGGGGCAGGCCAGAAGAGTGAACAAGTTTGCAAACCGCTGCATATACAGCAGGCGCACAAGTTGCTGGCACACCTCTGCACCAGTGAGGGCCAGCAGGGCAGTAGGGAGTCGCACAGCAGGGGCAGCATGCAAAAGGCCTGAAGAATACCTTGTAGTTGTATGCGTCGGGAAGGGCGGTCAGGCGGTGCCAGGGCTTGCGGAAACCACCAGCTTCCTTGGACAGCATGAATAACTCCACCAACTCCTGCAGCGCCAAGCCAAAATGTCAGTCGAAGTCCTGTTAGGTGCCAATGCGCAACAGGCCACACCACAGACACACCAACCATTTTCACAGCGTGCCTGGTCGTGCCACAGCACCCATTTGCGGCTGTCGGCAAAGTCGAGCATGGCTGGCAGCGTGGCAGCATACTGCAATGGGTGTGAAGATGGGGATATGGCATTGATCGTCAAACAAGTAGCAAGCAAAGCCTATGCCCTGCCTCTGTTGCATGCAGCTGCACCCACCGCCTTGACATTGAACAGCATGACTCCGCAGTTGATTATGGTGCCGGGGCGCAGCTGCAGCAGGAACAGGGGGTGCAGGAAGCCAGATGTTGGCAGCAGGCAAGCACCTGCTGGAGTGCATGTCAGCGTCCCGTAGCATGTCTACGCGCGCACACCCAGCTGCCACCCACCTCGGGCCCAATGCTGAGCAGGCGCGGCTTGGG
>VFQQ010001338.1_pt1 | contig 35326 bp, 59 predicted proteins | sample 3512341 | NCBI WGS metagenome assembly VFQQ01 (sample SAMN10412373, study PRJNA504923) | tailings metagenome | isolation source: Relicate 2 Philex TSF1 revegetated site | place: Philippines: Tuba, Benguet | collected 2017-08-29 | reverse complement strand
CCTTACCTTGTACAGGCCCTTCACTTCAGTGAGCCGGCGCTCCAGCCCTGCCGCCCCGCCGCTGCTGCGAGGCAGCGCCACGGGCTTGGCAGCGACGGTGCCGCCGCTCGCACCGCTGCTGCTCGCCCTGCCCGCCTGCATCCGCACTTTCATGGTGTCCAGCGGGTGGATGGTGCTCTGCGAGGCTGCGCGCGCCATGGCACCTGCCACCACATCGTGAGCCGGCTTCTGGTCCGGCTGCGGCGGCGGCGGTGGCGGCGCCGGCGGCGCGGCTGCTGCTGCTGGCGCGGCCATCGTGGCCGTGCCGCTAGTGGAGGCTGCTGCTGCCGACACGGCGCTGCCTTCCTTGCCGGTGGGCTGCAGTAACAGGGTGCGCGAGGGGAGGCGCCGTGTCAGCAGGGGCATGGGCAGGCGCTGACGAGGGCAGACAACCAGGGCGGAAGCCGGCGGCGGAAAGCGGCGGCGGCGCACCTGGCCGAGGCCGCCCGCGCCCATACCAGCGCCGCCCAAGGCTCGGCGCAGCACGAGTGTCACGCCCGCGCCGGTGGCTGCAGTGACCACGCCCTGCACGCGAGGGGAGCGGCGGCGGCGGGAAGGGCGGTGAGCGGCGGCATGGGTGGGCTGGCGGGAGGCCCAGGGCTCAAACCCGCGCCTCTGCGGCCCGGGGCAGCCTGGGTGGGGCGTCCCGGCCCGGCCCAGGCGGTGGTGAGCCCCTGATCAGCAGCGATTTGGCCATTGACCGTGCTGCCAGGGCAGGTGGCCCGCCCCGCGGGTTGGCGGCGCCCCGGGGCCCCTGCCAGGCGCGGTGGACGCGGGGCCGAGGCCGAATTGGGCCCTGGAAGCCCCGGCTGCGCTCGCCGCCCACCATGACCTTTGAACCATCCGCCAGTTGTGAGCTGGGGCGCCCGGCGCACCTGGGCTAGGCTTGCAAACGGTGCCGGAGGCTGCAGGGCGCCGCAGCCGGCCGCCTCGCGCTCCAGGCCGCCGGTCGCTGGTTGGGCTGCCCGAGCCCTCTGGGACTCCATTCCACGGGCTGCCGGCCCGTGATCGCTCCCCGCCGCACGTATGGCTGCTGGGCGGGGTGGGAGGCGCTGGGGGCGGCCCGCCGCGGTGTTGGCTCCGCGCCGCGCGGGGAGGAGGCTCGGGGAGCGGTGCGCGCCTGGCGATGGCTGTGGCGGGGGCTGGGGGCGCTGATCTTGAGCCGCAATGCGCAGGGCGGCCCTGCCAGCAGGAGTTGATGCACTCGCATGGCAAAGGCGCAGCAGGCCGGCCCCGTCCTCCTGCATCCAATTCGCAACGCATGTGCAGTGCATGCCGATCCCGCGCGACAGCTTGCAAAGCTGCGACCCTTGCTCGCCCCCCCGGCCACCGCGGTGCCAAGGGGGGCCCCAGCCTCCCTCCCTGCCGCCAGCATTGGATCCGAGCCCAGTGATCGCATGGATCCAATTGGGCTGCCCGCAGCGCTGCTGGCGGTGGCCGCGCCGGAGGCGAGGGGCCGCCGCCTCTCGGCTGCGTGCTTCCTCGAGCCGTTTGGCAAGGGCACCCAGCTCCTCTAGGCTGGCCTCCTGCATCCAGCACGCTTTTCTCAGAACTCCCTCAAGCAGATGCAGCTTCAGGCTGGTGCGCTGGACGGAAGAATTTGCCTGCTGCGTTTGTGCGAGCCCACGCCGGCTGGCCCGCGGCACGGTGACCAATGCGGCCAGTACGCATCGTGGCCCACCATTCCCATCCACAGCTGCATGCATGGCACGAGGCAGTCCACACAACTGGGCGCAGCTGCGGAGCTGTGCCACCAGAGGCGGCTGCTTGTGAAGCCGGCTGAGTGGTGGCGGCACGCCGGGCTGGGAATGCAGGCCGTGCGGCTGTCCCCAGAGTCTGGACTCCTTTGCCAGGCTTGCCAAGGGGATTGAACGGCGGTGTCTATCTGATACAAAGTCGTTGGTTGCAGTTCAGCGAATGGCATTCCTGCGCGCCAGGCTTTCAAACAGACGCACCTGGCCGCACGGCTGCTGCATGCGCTTGTGGGTCTGGTCTGGTCACAACCACCGAGGGCTTGCGTCAGGATGCAGCGTGCTCCACAGGCCATGGGACCAGTGTGCTCCGCACATCCACAGGCGAATCACAGCCTTAATTAAGCAGGCTGGCTAGATCCAATGCCACGGCAGGCATGCCTTGAGCCGGGACCCATTGCTCAACAAGGTTGGTTGGTTTACAGCACACACACACGCAACGCAATGAACAGCTTCGCTCTTCTCTCTGCTGAATAAAGAATTCAAGTTCGACTGAGCTAGGCAGCTGGGACGAGGCAACCAAAAGAAAGCGCTGGAAATATGCAGGGCACGGGCGCAGGCATGCAGCGGTGCATTCGAAATTGGGCCAACGAGGCGAGGGCTCTGATACACAGGCGGCGCCCGCACCTCCCGCACTCCTGTGCAGCAGCACGTGTCACTACACCCGCATCAGCTCCCCTTGCGGGGCGCCAGCGGCTTGCTGAACAGCTGGGAGTTGCGGGAGGGGTCGACCCGCTGGCGCCGCGCCTCGGGCAGCAGGCCGCTGAGGTGCGCTGCGCCCGCGTGACGGAAACCGCGCTGCTCAAACCAGTCGGCCGTGCGCGTGGTGAGCAGCACCAGGCGCTGGATGCCCTGCTGCGCAGCGTCCGCCTCTGCATTGGAGAGGGGAGGAAGGAGCAGACGCGTGCAGGGGCGCGTGAGAAGACTGCTGCGCGCATGGCGGGCTGGCAGCCAGCACAGACGAGCAAGCAGTCAAGAACGCACGCTGGATTGCAGCCATAACATGATTGCAACACACTCAGTGCACACACTCTGGAGTGGTGACTGACACGCAGCTGTGCTGTGAATCAACCGCAGTCGCAACCCAGCAGGCACAGCGCCCCACCCTCCCAGGTACTCGAGCAACGAGCCGTATGCACGTGCCAGTGCAAGCAACACTCGCAGGTCATAACCCCAATCCCAACCGCACAGCGCGGCACGCACCCAGGTACTCAAGCAGTGAGTCGCCCTTGCCGCCGCCGCGGTAGGCGGGGTGCACGCAGAAGGCGGACAGCTCCGCCACCTCTGCGCCCTCGGCGTTGCAGCCCAGCGGCTTGACGGCGGCGCAGCCCAGCACCTTGCTCTCCCGCTCCAGCACCGTGAAGAAGGGCAGCTCGCTGGGGGTAGGGATGGGAGTGGAGGGACAGAAGGGAAAATGACGCATGCAGCACGGGTAGTAGGCAGCAACTTTGCGTGAAGTAGCTTGCCCAAGGAACTTGCGGAGCTTGACCACACACGCTCTGCTGTTCAACATGGGCACTCCAAGCATGTCGCTCTGAGCCCCAGCCACCTTGCCCCTCCACCCACTCTCAGCAGCTGCTCCTCGCTGCGTGTGTTGCCCGCCACACCTGCTGTTCATTTTCAGTGGCTGCTTTGCTAGCCCCTGCCACCTTGACCAGCACGCCCACTATCTTGCTCCATAGGCTGCTTAACTAGCCCCACCCACCCACCTCAGTAGCTGCTCCTCGCTGCGTTTGACCAGCACACCCCGCTCCTCCAGTGGCCGCAGCAGCTCCTGGATGGAAGCCAGGTCCTGCGGCAGGGAGATGGTAGTAGTGTGTGCTGTTCAATCGTGAACAAGGCCAGGCAGCAGGGAACGCAGCAGCTCCTGGATGGAGGCCAGGTCCTGAAAGGAAGGGTCGGACATTGGATGCAACTGAATGGATGCGGCTGAATGGAAGGGAAAAGCAAATCGCAGCAGCAGGGAGCGCAGCAGCTCCTGGGTGGAGGCCAGGTCCTGCGGCAGGGCGGGGCGGTGATGCGCAGATGCAACTGCAGGACCTGGTGGGGCGGTGATGCGCAGATGCAACCAACCTGCTTGTTTGCAGCAGCAGCAGCAGCGACGGCAGCTCGGTGCAGTTTAAAGCCGTGCAAAGATGGGTGGCCAAGCACAGACATGCACTGCACACTGCAGCAGCAGTTGACTGCTCTCCGTGCAGCGCTGCCAGCGGACCTGCAGCCCCGCGCGGCGGATGCCCTCGTAAAAGTCGGTGGAGATCATGCAGCCCACGCCGTCCCTGCAGGGCGGGGAGGGTGGGGAGGCTTGCCATAAGTGATGGGTTGTATGCTCTATCCAAACACGCCGCAATGACATCTGATATGTTCTCCGCCTGCCCGACCAACTGCTTGCATCACGGGAATGCAGCATCCCAACCCCCACCCCGCCTACCCACCTGCTGTACAGCTCCAGCAACAGGCCGCCGTCCATGCGCGCGTCCACCAGGTGCGCGCGCTTCACGCCCGAGCGGCACACCGCGCAGGCGGCCAGCAGCGGGGCAGGAAGGCCCAGGTCGTACCTGCGGGGGGATGGGGGGATGGGGTGGGAAGGGGGTGAGATGGCAGCACACACGGAGAGGCAAGGGGCGGTGTTGGGGTGGAGTTTGAAGGGAGATGCAGAAGCAAATGGTGATGGCAGACAAGAAGAGGCAGCGCAAGTTGGGGATGTTTATGTGAGACCAACATGGGAATCAGGGAGAGAGGGGCGGCGACAGGTGGAAGCAGGCAGAGAGGTTGGGGCACAGGCCAAAGCGGCTGCCGGACTGCTGCAAATACAGGTGCACCACCTGTTCTCCTGCCTCACCATCGGTCAAAGTCCATGTCTATGTCGCTGGCGCCCTGCAGAGCGCCGCCGCCGCCGCTGCCGCCAGCACCGCCGCTGGACTCGCTGCCGCTGGCGTACCCTGTGGTAGCGCGGGCGATGCAGAGGGAGAGGGGTTGGTGCAGTGAGGTAGAACATGCATGCTTGCAGCTGAAGGGATGCCAATTGTCCACGGGCACAGGCCCCCCACAGGCTCTTCTTCAGTGCGCAGGCCCCCCGCCCACCTCGCTGCAAGTCGCTGTCCAGCAGGCCTGCGTGATCGCCTTCGGGCGCCATGCGCCGCAGCATCGCCTCGGCGTCGCTCAGCGGCAGCCAGAGGGGGAGGTGCAGCGGCTGGCTGTCGGGCGTGGTCATCACAATCAGCTTGTCAGCCTTCAGGTCGATCGCCGCACGGGCCGCCACTGTGGTGAGAAAGGGACAGAATGGGGTGCGAGTGGGCTGAGAGAGCAAGGCGCCGAGCCAGAGGCAAATAGCCGGCTGTTGTCGGTGCTGCCGCTGCCTGCGCCGCCACAGATACTGCCTGCTGTGCAGCTCAGCAGCGGGGCTGGGCACACACAACAACGTGGCTGCCTGGCAGTGCTGCTCTGCTTGCATTCCTGCCCCCTCACCTGTGTAAATGTCACAGTTGAGCACCTCCCCCGCAGCTGAAAAGCCCAGGTTGGACAGCAGCACCACGCAGCCGCTGTTGAGCTGCCGCCGCACCGCGTCTGACTGCACAGGCACAGGGAGGGGCCCAGGCTGAGGGCTTGCTACAACCAGCAGGAAATCCACATACATGTACTGGGCATGCGGCTCTCTCCAGCCAGCAACAACTGTTTCCCGTAGCAACGCAATCGATAGAGTTGACTGACTCTGCTGTGCCGTGTCCATCCGACCGGCGGCCTCTGCTGGCATCAGAACTCAACACACTGCAGGCTAAACAACGCAAGATACAAGGGCACACGTCAAACACATCAAACACTCGCCCACCTGCACGAAGCGGACCATGCCAGTGAGCTGGTAGTCCAAGCCGCCCACCACGCCCTTGCGCTTGGCTGCCACGTAGTTGCCGCTCACGGTCTGCGGGCAGGTTAGATGGGTGCGGCCAGCACGTAAGATTGAGAATGATGTGCAAGCATGGGCAGGCGTGTTGCGTACGCTGAGGCAGCCTTGCACTTGCTGCTCACATTCTGAGGGCAGGTGGCACAGAAAGATCAAGCAACAAAGCGAAATGACTGCTCCACACACACCCTGCTATGCCCGTACCATGCAGCCTAGCTGCGGATGCAAGAAATGTAAAAGGCATCACCCGCACCTGCAGCGCAGGCCCATAGTGCTGCGAGCCGTCGCCGCCGCGAGCGTGCCGCCGCACCATGGTCACTGCTGGGCCCTGCGACAGATTAAGAGCAGCAAATGCTGTGGGCAAAAAGCTTGCAATGCAAGGCGTGTGTGGAAGGCTAACACTCTTGCGGTTGCCAACTCTCAGTTGCAGCTGCTTGGGCTACTGCTCCAGAATGGCCCCCCACCTTGGATAGCCGCGACTCGATCTCCATGCGGGCATGCCCTGCCGCTTGGATGGCTGCCTGCACCAGTGGAGGAGCCCAAAAGCCCACGCCAGCCAGCTGGTGAGCAGAAGTTCAGGCGTGCCCATCACTCTGCTTGCTGTGCCCCCTGGGCAAATCGCACCGGCCAGCCCACCCCCAGGTCACCCCTGCATTCAGCCGCCGGCCCTCCTCCGCCCACCAGCTGCTGCCGCACACAGATCTCTCTAACCCCCTCACCTGCAGCGACGCCGGGTCGGTCACTCGGTAGCCATGGGCGTACTGCGGCTCGGCGCCCCGCTCCCGCACCGCGCGGTTGATCTGCGGCCGCGCCCCAATCACAATCACCAGCTTCACACCGAGGCCTGCAGGCGGGGTGGTGGGCTAGGGTGGCGTGAGCGGCTGCTGCACCAAGAGCAAGCAATAAATATAGCAGCGGCCTGCACATCAGGTGATCAACAGTGCTTGGAAAAAGCCAATTGGCAAGCCATGGCCGCAAGCCGATCGTTGGCTGGTTGAGCATTGAACGGTCGCACAGACGCATCGTTTCGCACCATGCAGCAGCGCTACGTCTTCCAGCAGCGCGTGCAGGATGTCCTTCTGCTCAATCACCTGCAGCCAAGGGAGTAGTGGAAAGCGCACGGCAGGTGACGGGGCTCGTCCAGCCAAGTGCTGCATTGCGGCTAGCGGCCACAGGTAGGGCACAACCTGTGCACTGCTGCCTGGCAACAAGTCTGCCCTAAAACATGATTAACGGCTGAAGGTAAGCAGGAATGCAGGATAGCACCACTGAGATGGCGCCAGGGTAGCTAATGGCTGTCTGCCGCATGCGGCAGTGCATTGACCATTTGGCGCACCTCGCCCGGAATGGCTAGCACAAAGGTGCGCCCTCGGTGGCCCTCGATGTAGGGCGAGGCCTGGCGGAAGAACTGCACAAACAGGCTAAACTGGCTCTTGTCCAGGGCCCCATAGTCCCGCTCCCGCAGCACCCGTGGCACGGGCCCCGGCACAGAAGCCGCCGCCGCAGCAGCAGGCGGGGGCGCCGCCGCCGCCGCCGCCGTCTGCTCAGCGGCGCATGGTTGCGGCCGCTGGCGCCTGCCCCGCACTTGCGCCCGCCTGCGGGGTGGCGCAAGCCAGGCGGCGCGCTCCGGGAGGCACGAGCTAGGGTGCCCGCAGGACGACCGCAACCCCGCCTGAACGAGGCGGCTGGCGGGCATGTGGGTTGCTAGTCGGATGGAGGCACTGTCGCAATTGACTGCGGCAGGCTGGTCCAGCGGTCACTGAAGCGGCCAGCCCATGCGACGTTCATTTGGTCGCTGGGGCCCACTTGTAGGCCCGTCTCGGCCCGATCGGCATTCCGATCAACACGACCATGGTGAGGAACGTGCAGACCGACGCGTCGATCCAACAGTACGCTGAGCGCTGCGTGCAGGAGCGGCGAGCGGCAGAGGTGAGACCGGCGGGGCAGCCGTGGCCTGATCACGAGTTTATGTCCATGCCTGATGTTTTTCAGCTGCCGCACTGCAGGTGGGAGCGCTCGTAGGCCGCGTCGCACCGGGCAAGGACCTGGTGCTGCAGCTTTTGCGAGCCCCCGACCGAGTGATTAGCAGGGAGCTATCGGAGCAGGGTATAGCTGTGTGCGATCGGCCGCAGGCAGCCGGCAGCTGCCGACAGCGCCGCCGCCGCCGTTCTGTCGAGCGCTGCCCGTTTGCAGCACGAGGCCTTGCTATAATGCCAATGGCAAGCAAAATTTGATGCTCATGCTGCCCAATAGTTATAACCACCCTATATGCAGGATGGTGCCGCGCCGCTGACGGTCTCGGCCTCGGCCAGCAGCGCACCAGCGGGCAAGAAGGGGAAGGCAGGCGGCAAAGCGGGCGGCGGCGGCTTGCAGCTGGACGACGAATGGGTGGTGGAGCATGCCGCCATGATCGAGCGCCTGCTGCCGGGAGGTGCGCTGGGGTCGTGCTGTGCGTGAGAGGTAAAGAAGGGCAGGTGCAGATCCCGAGGGCAGGCAGGGTGCGTTCCTGGACGATGCCTGTCGCAGCAGCACACGCTGGCTTCAGCCCCGTTCAATTGTCAGCATGCACCAGCACACTGCATGCTTTGCGCTGCCCACCCATGCAGGCCTGGACGTTGTGGGGCTGTATGTGCTGTGCCCGGGCGCCGCGTTTGCGGGCGCCGCCTCCCAGCTGGCGGCGCTGGCTGATGCCGCGGCCAAGGAGCTGTCCAGCCGGCTGCCCTCCCTGCTGCTGCTGCACATTGATTCGGTGTCGGGGGCGCTGAGCCTGCGGGAGGCGGCGTTTGGGCTGCGCCCTGCGGAGCTCAAGGTGGTGCCCCTGGCGGACCAGATGGTGCAGCTGCAGAGCAGGTGAGAAGGGTGGAATGCAAGCCGCATGCAGCTGCTTGGGGCTGTGGGCTTGCTGCATGCTGCATGGCAATGTTGCACTCCAATCGCTGCATGGCCATGCGCGCTCCAGGCCTGCCTCTTTGACCCCACCCCAACCCCTTCTTGCCTGCCCACAAACAGGCACACGCTCGACCTGCGGCTGCCAGTGTGCGACGGCACCCAGGAGCTGCAGGCGGCCTTCCAGGCGGCGTGCGATGCAGCGGCGGCCCGCCTGCGTGGCGCGCTGGGGCTGGTGGCTGGCCACCTGGCCACCCCCGACTGCCAGCTAGCAGACCTGGAAGGCGTGCCGCCGGCAGGCGCAACCGCCGCAGCCCCCGTCGAGCTCCTGCTGCAGCCGCCCAGCAGCCTGGCCTTCTGCACCGCCGCGGGCGGCAAGGCGGGCAGCGGGCTGCAGCGTGGGCGGGCTGAGGAGAGCAGCGTGGGCAGCGTGGCGCTCAGGGGCGTGCTCGACTGCCGCGCCTGCGTCCATCGGCGGGAGCCGGCTGCTGCGGCGGTGGATGCAGTGGCATCAGATGTGCGGCGCAGCCTGCAGGCACGGCTGGACGCCTTGCTGGATGCGGCAGAGCAGCAGCAGGAGGCGGCCGAGGCCGAGGCAGCAGCGGCGGCTGCAGCAGCAGCCAGTGGCGGTGGCAAGGGCGGCGCGCCCGCCAGCAGCTCTCCACCAGCAGCGGTGCACCCGCTGTTTGCAGCGGCCCGCAGCAGCAGGAAGGCGGTGGATGTGACGCTGCCACGGCGCGCGTTTGTAGCAGCGGCAGCGGCGTGCGGCATCCCCTTCTGTGACTACCTCTTTGAAGGGGAGAGCACGCAGGCGCTGCTGGGCCGGCTGCAGATGCTGCTGCCCGCCGAGCTGGACCTCAGCGCGGCGCCGGTAGAGTGCCTGGAAACCGCGGCGCCACGCCCGCCTGCGCCGCGGGCAGCACCCAGCAGCAAGGCAGCGGCGACAGTGGCGGGGGCGGGCAGGGCGCACAGCGGCGGCGCGGCGGCGTGCAACCTGGTGACGGCAGGCGCGGCGGCAGTGGGCGTGCTAGCTCTGGCCCTGGGCTACCTGTCTCTGGGCAGCGGGCAGTAGAATGGCAACAGAATGTAAAGGATGAGCTGCCAATGAGCTGGAGGAGTGTGCCACAGGTGGCACGTGCAGCAGACGTGCAGTTGCTCAAGGGCGCGGCGGCAGGAGGTGGCGATGCTTGCAAGCCTGCTCGAGCTGGCAAAGCTCATTTGCTTGCATGTCAATGTCATCCCCGTGCCTCATCACGACTTTGAGGCGCTGAGGGTTCGACGCGTCGAAGGTGGTTCATCTTTCTGCACGGGCGCTCGCGAGCGCACTTCATAAATAGCAGTATTGAGCGATCAGAGCTCTGCTCGCCCTCAACAGGGCTCCGCAAGTGCTTCTCAGCCGCGCCCGGCTCGCGGCCTCGCTTGCAGACAGCACGCCCGCGCGAAGGCGCAACCCCATACCGTTTCCTAGAGCAGCAGCAGAGCAGTGCACCGCAGCAGCGGCTGCTACTAGTCCTACTGCTGCCGTCGCCGGCGCCCGTGCCCGCCAACCTCCTGCCGCTGGGCCCAGCACTTCCATGGAGTCATCGCAGCTGATCCCTGGAACTTACTGGCCGGTAGTCGGAGCAGCAGTGCCCACGCAGCAGATGCAGGCGCCAGCGGGCAGCAAGAAGCGTGCCCGTGCCGCGGCGCAGGCCTGCGGGGCCGCTGCAGCGCCCACCTTCCGGGGCGTGAGCGAGCACCGTAACGGCACTCGCTACGAAGCGCATGTGTGGTGTGATCGAAAGCAGGTAAGGGGAGAAGGGTTGGGGGGGGGGGGGGGGGGGGGGGGGGGAAGAGGGAGAGGAAAGGGAGGGGAGGAGGGGAGGGAAGGGAGAAGGGGAGGAAAGAGAAAGGGAGAAGGGGAGGAAAGGAAAAGAAGAAAAAAATTTGCAGTAAGCTCCGCAGGTATATCTGGGCGGCACTTCCCTTCCGGAGGTGGCGGCGCTGGCATTCGACCTGGCCAGTGTGCACATCCGCGGCGAGTCGGCCCACACCAACCTGCCGCTCTCCCACTTTGCTGCCGAGTTGCGGGGCGAGGCCAAGGTGGGTGCTGCGTGCTCCACTGCAGGCTGGGTGCATGCGCTGTACGCTGTACTGCCCCAAGCCTGCCTGCTAATTAGTTGGGTGCCGTTGCCAGCGGCCTCACGTGGACATTATGTATCCGCCCCTCCCCTGTCCGCAGCCGTCCTTTGAGGACTTGGTGCTTTCGCTGCGCAGGTGGGAGAAATGTGTGGTCATGGCAGAGTGTAGCATGTCATGGTTTGAGGGTAGTCGGGTGAACCCTGCAGTCAAAGCCAAAGAACTGCAGTCAAAGCCGGAGAACTGACGGCCGCACCCTTCCCTTGCCTCCCCACGGCGTGCAGCTGCATGAAGGGCATGCAGGCTCTCAACCCCGCCCCCGCCTTCATTGTCGCTAACCAACTCGCGGAGTGGGAGCTGGAGCTGTCGGAGGCGGTTACCGGCGCAGAGTCGCTGGGCGTGTTCGCCACCGAGCGGGAGGCGGCGGTGAGGCGGGCGGCTGGGGGAAAACAGGGAGGGATAGTTTCGTGTGGCCTGGGCCGCACTGAGGGAGTCGACGGACTGACCAGCCTTCAGTAGAAGAGCTCTACAGTGGAACGCAGAAAGTTGACTGGAATAACCCACTTCCTGCCGCAGCGTGCTGTGGACCGCGCACTGCTGCGCCGGGACGGCCTGGCCGCTGCTGGTCTGCTTAACTTCCCGCTGGTTGATTACCTCGAACTTTTAGGTGAGGCTGACTAGTATATGTTGCGTGCTGGGCGGACTGGCGCAGTTGCCATGTAATGGGTGGGTGGCAGGGCGGGAGGGCAGCCATAGGACGCTCAGATGCTGCATGGAGCAACCTGGCCCATGTCTTTGCCCGCCCTCCTTCCCTGCCTGCCGCAGATGCTGCCCAACTCTGCCAGGCAATGCAGCAGCAGCTGCTGCCCCAGACCCTGCCATGCAACTGGGCACCCGCCCTGGAGCCTCGTCCCATGAAGCGCCTCCGGCCCACCTCACCTGCCGCCGCGCCCTGCACCAGCGGGCTGCCCATGGCGGAGGCGGAGACAGCGAGCAAACCACCACTGGCTGCAACGGCAGGGGAGCGCTGTATTTTGGCGCCGCCGCTGCCTGTGCCCATCCCCCGCCGCGCTTCCACAACCCCCCGCCTGGTGCCCCAGCCGCTGCTGGAGGAAGCGCCAGCCGACTTCCTGGCGTGATGCAGCTGTACTGGCTTCCATCCAGCTGTGACTGCTGGTATGGAAGGGTCTTTTTATGCGTGGATGCTGTGGAAAACAGCAGACACTTTTTGTTGCACATTAGTCAATCTCATCTCGCATAGTTCCGCTCTCACTTCACGTTGCCCCCATTCATGCAATGCTGTGATGCATCACACACTTCCTGCCACTCATGTGACTTATTGCGACCACACTCTCAACAACAAATTCGTCCATCTTTTTCCTAAACCAAATCTTTGTCACTCTCCAACAAGCCAGCAGCCGCTGTCCCATGAAGGTGCATTTGGGTAGTCCCTGCAATGCTACTTGGGTGCGGACACAAGTTGGGTCGGGGAGCCACCACAACACTGCTCTACCACACTGCTGCGAGAAACACCAAGACAGCAACCAGGTGGATCTGCGCTTCATTTGCCTTACCGTAGACACGCAATGTGCACACTGCCCGACCAAACTCACAGCATGCGCACGAAGTGGCGGCGGCAGCGGCGGCCGGTGACATCATGACAGGGGGCGACAGCCGCTTATTGTGGGCGATCCAGGCCGCGTTCCTGTGCCTGTATTCCTGTTGAAGCACGGGTGCAGCACCTGGCCACGTTTCGATTTCTCCCGAGCTTTCAAAGGTGAGAGCGGCAGCGCCCCCTGTCCGCTCCCGCCCGCTGCATAATTGACCTTTCGATCCTGATGATCTGCATTCCCGCAGGCAGCGCACATCCGGCATGGGAGCTCCGCTGCCGCCCCGCAGCCGCCTCCGCCTGCGGGCCGCCGCCACCAATATAGCGTATTTCTTAGCGGTGGCATTCCTGGCCCAGACCATCCTCAACAGCCTGCGCGGCCGGATGCCATCCAGCAGCAGCGGCTCCTGGACCTCGACGCAGACGCTGTCAGATGCCGAAATTGACGAGGTGTGCCAGCGGTACGCCGTGCCCGAGCCGCCGCCTTTCCGGCCTGAAAAAGCGGCGCTGGCAGCAGAGCTGGTGCAGCAGCTGGCGACAGGCGGCGGCATCTATGCATTCACGGGCAACAAGACCTTCACGGGCCTGATGGCCACGCTGACGCTGGAAGAGCGGGAGCGCATTGCTATGGAGGCCAGCACGGTGGTGTACCACACGTTTGAGGAGGCAACTCAGCAGCTGCAACTGGAGGCGGTGCGCCTGCTGGGGTTGCCGGGATGGTTGCAACAATCAACATGGGCATCTGGGTTGGCAGGCGCTTGCTGGCACCATCGCACTGTGTTGAAAAGCCTGCTTTTGGCAGTTTGGCTATTCATACCATGTCGACCAGCAGAGCGGCAGCCACCACCCTCCCCTGTGCCGCAGGAGGCCATTCTGAAGGCCGCCCCGCACTCCGACCTCACAATCCTCAACGGTGAGCCCATTTCAATGCCCTCTGCCGCCCCCTTGTGCCTGTAATGACCTTCGTGCTGCACTGCACAATGCCCGCCAGTTGCTGCACCGTACGCTGTTCTCATGGACGTTCGCATGAGACGATGTCTGCTGCTTGCAGGCGTCAATGTGGGCGTGGGCGGGCGGCAGTTGCACCCCTCGCTCCTAGGCATTGACGTGCACCGCGGCCGGCCGGAGGGCGCAGGAGGTGAGCCTTGGGGCAAGGCCAGTGCGCGCGTGGGGGTGATATACACGCTGCAGCGAGTGGCCGCTGCTGCAGCGAATGTTGCCTGACTCGATCTTGAGCTGTGCTTGCTGGATACCGCCTTGCCTGGCCTGCAAGCTCCTCCTAGCTGCCCTGGCCCCTACCTTGCACGCTTGCAGACGCGGTGCCAGAGTCCCAGAGGACAGCGAACAACACGCTGCTGGCCTGGGCCGACCAGCTGCCCTTCAAGAGCAACTCGCTGGACTACATTGTCAGCCTGCACAACCTGGAGCACCTGCAGGACCCCGTGCAGGCCGTGCTGCACTACCTGGTGAGCGGTTGTGGGGTTGGAGAGGAGGACAGTGGGGGACTGGATAGGGCGGCGTTCAAAGACGAGAGCAGGTGTTGTGGACGGTATGCATTCCTTGGTGTGCCTGCACAGTTGCTCTGCGTGTCCTGGGTTCACCCTCCAGCTCGCATCGCACTGCCTTTTGCCTCGCAGGACATGCTCAAACCTGGAGGCGGCCTGGGCGTGGCGGTGCCCAACTGGCGCTACACATGGGATGCACGAACGGATGCCACGCAGTGGGGCCACCGCTGGAACTCGGCGCCAGAGGTGGCGTGCCGGTTGCACCTCAAGTACTGGAGCCACCTGGCTGACCTGGAGCAGCTCAACACCCTGAAGTGTGAGCTGGGTGGGCAGGACAGCATCGTGTGGGCGTTGATTGGTGTTGGAGGAGGGGCGGACCAGCCGGCTTGCTGAAGAGATGGCATGATGCTGCAGGCCCGACCACAACTGTGCGCAATCCGCACAACCATTCCTTGCCAATTCTCCCACTTGTTGCAGACCGCATGTCGTACGACTTTGTGCTGCGCAAGAAGGGGAAGTGGGAGCCGTTCCCGCAGGAGTTCCCCGCCTACCCCACTGGGCGCGGCCTGTACTGCAAAAATAAATTCATCGGCCCCTCCTACATGCCGCCACCGACCGGCGACAAGACCATACCCTGCCCCGCCAGCTAGTTGAGGGGCAGATGGCCGGCTAATTGGCTCTGTGCCCCTCTGCTTGTACTCCAGTCTCGCTACATGTCGGTTGCCATCGGCTGTAAGTTTTATTCATGCGCTACCTGCCGTCGAGCTGCACATTCAACACATTTGCTGGTACACACGCAACAGGCGGGCGCTTGACAGTGACCCAGCATGCTCATTGAGGTGCGGCTGCTGCTGCTGCTGCTTCACTCGAGGCGCGGATTACAAGCGCGGTGGGAGGCTGTCAATTCTACCGAGGTAAAGAAGAAAGGAGGTCACAGAAACAGCAGGGAGCGGGGGTTTAGCAGGAGCGCAGTGTCAGAAAAAGAGGGTCAGCCGGGTTCACGCCGAGCGCGGTGCGGTGCAGGCACGTTCGGCTCCCCAGCCCGCTCATTGCCGGCGCGGGTGCGTCTCGCACCACTCGCGGGCGTTCTGGAACAGCTTGAGCCAGGGGCCGGGGCCCTTGGCGTCCAGGCCCAGCTCAGAGGGGTACCTGTGGGGGGCGGGGAGGGGGACAGGAAGGAGTGGGCGAGCAGGCAAAGTGAGGCGAGTGGGAGGGTGAGGGGATGGAGGGGAGTGGCTGCTGCTCTGCTGCGCAGTTGACGCTCCACACCAATCTCATCCTATCTACTGCAGCTGCCCACAGCCCCATGGCGCTGCTCCCTGCCGCTGGGCAGCATCCAACCCCCTGCACAGCTGCACAGCAGCGTGCCCTCCGGCCGCCCAGCACACATCACCATATCCTAGCGCAGCGCACCAGGGGTTCTGCCACATGAGGAAGCAGCGCTCGGGGTGCGGCATCATGGCCAGGTGGCGGCCGTCGGGGGAGCACAGCGCGGCGATGCCCTCGAGCGAGCCGTTGGGGTTGAAGGGGTATTGCTCAGTGGCGGCGCCCGAGGCGTCGCAGTAGCTGGGAGCAGTGGGGAAGGGTGATGGAATTGGGAGTGTAAAGAGCATGGAACGCCAGGCGCATGGAGTGTCGGGACCGCGTCAGCAGCAAGCAGCCAGTGGCTGAAGGGGCGGCACGTGAGCACACGTGGGTGGGAGCGGATGCACCTCAATGCACTCCCAGCCCAGCCCAGCCCGCAGCCCAGCCGAACGAGCACCTCTACAGGCAAACCTCTGCCCCTGCCTCACCGGATGGGCGCCAGTGTGTCGGCCATCACGCGCTGGCGCACCTCGTCCGAGGGGAAGATGGCCTGCCCCTCGCCGTGCGCGCACCACACGCCGATCTGGGCGCCGCCCATGCCTTGCAGCATGATGGCGGGGGAGCCCTCCTCGATGCGCACCTGGGGTGTGGGTGTGGGTGTGGGTGGAGTGGGGTGTGTGAGGGCAGGAAGAGAGCAGGTGCGTGACATAAATCAATCGCAGGGCAGGGAGCGGACCTACCATGGTAAGCTGCCGAGTTGACTGTATGCTGTACCGCGCTGACCAGCGGCCCACAGGGTTAACCCAGCCCAGGCAAACCACCCTGCCCCTTCTGAGACCCCTTCCTCCCAGGCGCACCATGGACCAGCGCGACTCGAAGCGCCCGCTGCTGTTGTGCACAAAGCGCGGCTGCTCGGTGTCGGCCAGGTGGCCCGCCGGCTCCGCGGCGCCTGTGGCGGGCACCCAGCCCAGCAGCGCCATGAGCTGCAAAGGTGGCGGGCCAAGGGGAGGAGAACAACGTGACGTGAGGGGCTGGGCAGCGTGCCCCGGATCACAGTGCTTGCTATGCCAAGCCTGCCGCTGCACCAAGCCTGTGCACGCAGGCAATTGCACTGCGCTGTGCTCAGCAGCTGCACATTGCACCCCACCCATCCTGCACTGCCACCCCCCACGCGCCGCCGCACCTGGCAGCCGTTGCAGACGCCCAGGGAGAAGGTGTCTGGCCGGGCGTAGAAAGCCTGGAACTGCTGCCACAGGCGGTCGTTGAAGCGGATGGTGCCCGCCCAGCCCTTGGCGCTATCCATCACGTCCGCGTAGCTGGGGAGTGCAAGAGGGGTGGGGGACATTTCGGGGTTGTGGAGCATGCTTGTGAAGCAAGCGTAGGTTGGAGCAGCCAAGCCCAGGGAGCGGCGCATGGCACAGTCAGGCAAAAGAGCCCCTCTCTACCTCCCCTTCCACCTGAAGCCGCCCACAAGCACGATGCCCTTGTTGCCCCGCCGCGCAGGCCAGCCCTTCAAGGAACCAACAACGAATTCAATCCGCCCCACCTGAAGCCGCCCACAAACACAATGCCCTGGAAGGCGTCCAGCGAGACGGCGCCCGACAGCAGGTCGCTCATGTGCACGTCCCACGGCTCCATGCCCGCCTGCAGGGATCGAGGCGCACACAGGCAGCAAGGCGCGGAAGCGTGAGGTAAGTACAGCGGGGAGTGTTGCTCATGTGCACGTCCCACAGCTCCATGCCCGCCTGCAATCAGGGATCGGGTGGGGGCACAATAAAGACATGTAAAGCGACAGCCGGCAGGGGAGAGCATTCGTGTGTACATCCCGCAGCTCCATGCCTGTATTCAAAGCAGTGAAGCAATCCAGCAAGTTGTCAGGCGCAGGGGCAGCTCGGAGAGGCGCTTGCTGGAACCTGCCGGTTGCGATGTTCACACACAAAGCTGCACTCACCGCATACACCGCCGCCGCCATCTCGCGGTCGCCGTTGGAGCCCTCCTCACGAATGATGGCCACCTTGACCTTGCCTGCGGGAGCGGTAGATAGACAGCAAGTGGGATGATGCTTCAGTGAGGTAGGGCCAGAGGGAGGGTGCGCGAGGCAGGGCAGAGGGGCCCGCGTGGGAGGCAGGTGGAGGCACTCGGTCAGCGCGCAGCGTTCATGCTTGCAAACAACAGTGCACAAGGTGCACCCACAGCATCATCATCATCAGCAGCAGCAGCAGCAGCGATCAAGCGCACCCGAGGCGGCCAGCTTGTCGGCGGGCGTCCAGGCGGGTGTGAAGGGCACGCGCCACTGCGGCGCGGTGCGCGCCGCCAGCCCCGCCTGCTCCGCCTCCACATTTTCCTCCGCGCACTGCAGGCGCTCCAGCTGGAAAGAAGTTGCCTCCCACACGTCCCGCAGCGCGGGCGTGGTCCCGCTGACCTGCTGCTGGCCGCCCACCGAAATGGACACGTCCTGGCCCGCCGCCGTGGCGCCAATGGCGGCGCAGGGCACGCCCGCCGCTGCATATGCCGCCAGAACCGCTGCCTCGTCCTCCGCTGCCACCTCCAGCACGAGGCCCAGCTCCTCGGCAAAGAGGGCGGCCATGGGGCCGTGGGGGTCGGAGGCGGGGGCGGGCAGGTCCACGCTCACGCCGCAGTTGCCCGCAAAGGCCATCTCCAGCACCTGCCAGGGGGCCACAGCAAAGAGAGGCACAGCAGAGTGGTTGAGAAGTATTCGTCCTGATGACAGCCGCTGGCCTGGATGTGGCAGCAGCTTGGTGCAGGCTTGCACTTGGCATCCAGGAGCTGAGATGCCGTCGCACATGCTGGCAGGTTCAAAGCTGGAGCAGGGCACTATATCAACACCAGCAGCCAGAACTGAGACGCACCGTGGTGACGATGCCGCCGTCCGAAATGTCGTGGCCCGCCAGCAGCTTGCCCTGCTCCACCAGCTGCTGCGTGGCGTTGAAGGCGGCCTTGAGCAGGGCGGGGTCCACGTCAGGGCTGGCCTCGCCCACCTGAGAAGATGAGAGAGATAGAGGGGAGGGCGGGGGTCATGCGGCTGGTGCATGCACACGAGGATGCCAGGTAGAGGTGGGAGCATGCACACCTGATGCAGCGCCCGGCTGACCGGCTGGCATGCACCCGCAGGCTGAACAGCCGCAGGGCTGAGATGCCCTTGCATGCGGCTGCTTGTGCTGCTCAGCACTGAGTATTCCCCCCGTTCCAAGACCCTGGTCTCCCCCAACAGCCAAGGTGCATTCTAAATGCTCAGCACTGCAGGCCTTTGTCTCCCCTAAGCCCACCTGCATGTAGGCCTGGGCCAGCGCGGAGCCGCCCAGCCGCCGCCGGCCGGCGCCCAGGTCCACGTGCAGCAGGCGGCTGCTGCCGGGGGCCTTGAGGTCGGGGGTGACCACCTGGTGAAGGGCGGGCAGGGCGAAGGGAAGGGGGGCAGGTAGGTAGGTAGGGAGAGTGCTGAGGGGGCGGAGAGGTACCGCATGCTGCTAAGCTACTGAAACCCTGTCGCATTGCAGCTGCTGCGCAAGCTCAGTGCGAATCTCATCACCCGAAGGCAGCTGATTCGCAGTGCCAGTTCAGTCCGCGGGCAGCCAGGCGTGCTGAAGCAGCGCAAGCTGGCACAGCCACCGCCGCACGCACCTTGGTGACGTCGGGGCAGGTGACGTAGGCGGAGACCACCAGGTTGCCGGGAGCCTTGACCGTCTCGTTGGCTGGGGGAGGGAAGGGAGGCACGTGCAGGCAGCTTGCTCAGCACACTGTGTGCTGGCAGGCAAGCGGCATGCATGCCGAGCGTCCAGGAGGGGGGAGTGGCACGTTCGGGTCTGCTGCCGCACATCAGGTCAGGTCCACGCCACCCTGGGGCACAGCGACAAGCCACCGCGCCCACCTGCTGCCGCCGCCATAGACAGCGAGTCCTTGCCGCCGTCCACCGCCACCTCCAGCTCCAGCATGGCGTCGCGCAGAGCCACCGCGGCGTCGTACATGGCCGCGCCCTCGCTGTCCATCTTGGCCGCGTACATCCAGTTGACTGCAGGTGAGGGAGACAAGCGGAAATGTTGGGTGGTAGTCAGAAACTGGTGAGCGCGCGCCCTCGCTGTCCATCTTGGCCGCGGACATCCAGTTGACTGGGGAGAAAGACATGGGGGTGGGGTGGTTGGCACTCGCGTTCAGGCCATGCAGTGGCATACAGTGCATTGGCAAAAAGCCTAACACTGCATTGATGTGCAGTGCTGCAGTGCAACCGACCGCAGCTGCACGGCAGACGGCACGAGCTGGCTCGCCAGCACGTGCAGCAGCCAGTAAGTGTTGTGCAGCCAGCAGGAGCTGTGCAGCCAGCAGGGGCCTCACCCGAGGCCTTGACGTCGCGCAGCGCGGTGACGCGCGCAAACACGAGGTTGGTCAGCGCCTCTCCCAGCGCCAGGCGGGCCATGGCCTTGGGGTCAATCAGGCCCTGTGTGGAGCGGGGCGGGGAGGAGGAAGGGTGGGGCGGTGAGAGGCGAGGGAGGTGGAGGGTGGGCAGCGAGGTGGCGAGGTGTGCCTCTTTGCCAGGCATGTCTAGTGCTTCACTTAGCCGGCCTCCGAAACCCAGGCACGACTCAAGCTTGGGCAAGCGCCTGCCTTCTGATGCCGCAGAAACCGCCCCAGCGGCAGCAAGCGCACCTTGATGGGCTGCTCGCCAATGGCGGTGGCGCTGCCGGTGTAGCCAAAGTGCGTCTGCGCCATGACCGCCACATCACTGACGGGCAGCTGCAGCGGGCCGCAGCACTGCTGCTGCGCAATCAGGCCCGTCACGGAGCGGTCGACCTGGCAGGGAGGGGTTGGGGGCGGTGGGGGTTCTAGTTGCAGCAAAGGGGTCGCCGGCACTGGAGGCAGCGGGGCGGGGCGCCTGCACACACAGCCGTGCTGCTATTGATTTGCCCCCCTGCATACGCCGCTCCCAGCCCACCCTTCCTTTCCAACGGCCCTCGACAACCCACCCACCTTGGTTGTGAGGAAGCGCTTGGAGCAGACGGAGGGCAGGCGCAGCACACGGTCAAGTGCCTCAGCAGCGCTGGTGCCCGCAGGCAGGGACAGGTCGGCCGTGGGCTCCGCCTTGCGGTCAAACCTGCACAGTTGGGTTGACAGTTGGTTGGGTTGGGTAAGAAACCGACAGCCAGCGTGCATCGAAGAGGCTGGGCCACTGCGCAACTACCTGCATACCCCAGCTGCTGAGTCAATACAGCCACGCACCAACACGCCCGCCGGACCACAAGCTAGCTGCAAGTGCACACTCCGGCACAGCGGAGCTGGTCAAGGCGAATGGAAACAGAGGAGCTGACCACCACTGCCCGCCCAGCAAGCAGAACTGCCCACCCAACTGAGTAAGCATCGCCCCCGCACCTGAATGTCTTGTTGGGCCTGTCTGTCTCCCAGCACAGCCAATGGAAACATGTGAGCAAATTATGATCACAACTGGCCACCTAAGAAGCAAGCACTGCCCGCACCTGAAGGTCTTGTTGGGCATGTCTCCCAGCACCTTTTCGAGGTCCAGGTCCACGGGAACAGGGGAGCCCTCGGGAGCCTCCCGGTCCCGCAGCACCACACGCCCGCTGCCGTCAATCGCGCCAATCACCTGCGCGTGTGGCGGGGGGCAGGGAGGGCGGGTGGGTGGGTTGGCTGTGAGCATGGTGGAGGCATGAGTTGGCCGTTGCAATGCAGGGTGACCTGCATGTCAATCGCCACGGCTTGCCCAGCACAAGGATCCACACCCTGTGCACATTGCCCCCTCACCGTCATGATGCAGCGCTCGCGCTCGCAGATGGACTCGAGCAGCGGGCGGGCCTCGGGCTTGATGAGCAGGCAGTCGTTCTCCTGGTACTCAGCGCCCCAAATCTCCAGCACGCTGCGGAGGGCGGGACGGGGCAGGCAAGTGCGAGTTGTGTTCAGCGGTTCGGTCTCCTTTGCCGAGGAGCATGCTGTTCTGGGGCCATGACGTGCGTGCTGTCTTGCTAGACCTTGCCTGCACTGCTGGTCCAACTGTCCTCTGCCCCCCATGCCAGGCCTCTGGGATCAGCCCCAGTGGGACCAGGGCGGCGCAGCGACATCTACACCTCCCGTTCACCTCATCGTTTTGTCGCCCAGGCGGATGGCGCGCACGTCAATCTCCGCTCCCAGCGGGTAGATGATCTCCTTGACCACGTTGCAGTTGCCGCCCGCGCCCTGAATGGTGGAGAGTTGGAGGGGAGGGGGCAAGGCGGCCAGGTTGAGGGAGTGTGTGCGGGAGTGTGAGTGTAAAACGGACGGTGCAAGGTGCAAGGTGCCGGCCTGTACAAGAGGCGTTGCAAGCAGCAACTGGGAGTGAGCGATAGGTCCTTCACCCACCCAACTCCCCATCCCTCCCCTTCGGATGCTTGCCTGGTCGTGGATGTGCTCGATGGGGGTTCTTATCACCCAGCCTTTGCCTTTTCCCATCCACCCACCCACCACACCAAACCCGCACCAAGTTCCACCCACCTGGTCGTGGATCTGCTCAATGGGGTTCTTCTCCCCCAGCTCCACGCAGGCGCGCACCACGCGCCACAGCTTCTGGCTCACCTCCGCGTCGCCACGCTGCGCAGGTAGAAAGGATGGGGGTAGGTGAGTGGGTGATGCAGCGCTGCCAGACTTGACCATCCCTATGCATGCTCCAAGCATGGCGGCTGCCACTGCTCTGCGCTCACCCACCCCAGATATGTGCCCTCCCCTCTCCCTCACCCCAACCAACCGGTTCCACCCACCTGCACCGCGTTGAAGTCGAGGTCTGCGGAGTTGGAGCCAGAGGGCACGCTGGAGGCCGCGCCGCCGCCCATGCCGATGCGGTAGGCGGGGCCGCCAATCTTGACCTGCGAGCGGGGTGGGGTGGGGCGCAGAGGCGCGGCGCTTCAGAACTGATGGGCAAGCAGATGCATCGCTTACTGTAGACTGCTTTGATGCAGGTGAAAGGACAGGCGCTGCTTTGAGGCGGCCCGAGGCGGTCCAAGCACTTGGCATGAGGGATTTGGCGCCCCAGCCAGCCAGCCAGCCCCCCACCCACCCCCTGCTCCACTCACCACCAGCATGCCCAGCTCGGGGTCGTTCTTGTACAGGTGGGAGTGGTCGATCTGGCCCAGGCCGCCGCTGCAGCAGCCAGGGGCGTGGCAGGGAAAGGAGAACGTCAGTATGCGCGCCAGCCCCTGGCAGCCCTGCCTGCTTGCCAGCGCATGCTGGTTCTGCCTGACGCGTCTGCCATGCCAGCCATGACGCGTCTGCCATGACACGCGTCTGCCATGGCAGCCATCTCCCACACCTCACCATCTCACTGCACCTCGCCCCCATGCCCCACATCTCCCACCTCACCACGCCCCTGCACCTCTCCATCCCATCCACCCCATCCCCCGCACCTGAACATGATGGGCTTGATCCACTCGCGCCGCTCGCCGTTGGGCAGGCGCTGGCCAAAGGTGCGGGTGTAGCCGCACACCAGCGGCTCGCCAAACTTGTTGCCGTAGTCGGAGGCGCCTGCGCAGGGTTGTTGAAGGATGGGAGGGGCTCAGAACATGGGTCGGCCCCCGTGCCTCCAGCCAGCGAAGCGCAGCCAGCGCAGCGTGGCACACGGCAGAGCCAAGCCGACTGAATGCGCACGCACTGATGGCGCTTATGTCCCCGCTGGGTGGGCAACGTGCCGCCCTCAGGCACACAGGCACGCCGCCGCCTGCCGGCGAGCCAAGGCACCCGGCTGTGCAGGGCGCACCGTTGGAGGCGTCGATCAGGATCTGAAGGGGCGGCGCCAGCGAGGCGGGGTACTCAAAGCTCTTGTCCTCCCACGGCAGCTCGTAGCTGCAGAGGCGGGGTGGAGAGTTGGGATGGGCAACGCAGGTGAGCGAGGGGCTGGCAGGTAGCAATGAGACCTTCTGTATGTAGCCCGCCGGGCGCGGCCGTGCATGCCCCGGCTGCTTTCCTGGCAGGGACTGCTCTGCTGCCAAAGGTCCATCCACCCATGCACCCTCCATACCCAGCACACCGCAACCGTCCCGCCCACCCATCCTAACCCTCTCCGCCACCCCGCCCACCCGTCGATGTGCAGGTTGCCGGTGCAGTAGCCGGCGGTTGCGGCGCCCATGATGGAGCCAATGCCGGTGGCGTGGGTGTCGCGGATGCGGCCGCCCGCCCCCGTCTCCGCACCCGGGTAGGGCGCCACGGCGCAGGGGAAGTTGTGGGTCTCAGCGGTGAGCAGCACGTCCCAGTCGCGGGCCTGGGGCGCCAGCGGGGAGGGGCCGCCCGGCCGCTCGGGCAGCACGGGGGTGACGGGGCCGCCGCGGATGGCGGACGAGTTGTCCTTGAAGCCGATGACCTGCAGGGTGGGGGTGGGTGGTTGAGCAGGAGGGGGTTGGCAGGAGGCACGGTATGAGGGCAGCGTTGAGGCAGCCAGCAGCAGGACAGCCGGGCGGCAGGAAGGGCAGTAGTGCAGCAGGGGTGGGTAAGACTGCCGGCACTGTTCTGCCGCTGCGCACCGAGTTGCTGGCATTGGCGTCCAGCGTGCACACGAGTTTCCACAGCCTCCCTGCTACACTTACGCAACCCAACAACCCAACAACCACAAAGTGCCCAGCAGCCGCAGCACCCAGCCATGCGCACCGAGTTGCCGGCGTTGGCGTCCAGGGTGGACTTGACGATGTCCATCAGGTTCTCCGGCATCTTCTGGCCGTCCACAAACAGGTCGGCCTTGAAGAACCAATGGCTGCAAAGGGGGCCGGGCGGACAGATAGGAGGGGGGAAGGGTTGAGTGTGTGCCCAGCGGGGTTCTTGTTCGCAAACATTACAGCAGAGACTGAGCGGCAGCCTAAAAACAGTGATGCTCCTAGTTGGGCTGGCGCCAACACACAGGCTGCGAGCACCAATTCCACAGCAACTCGCAGCCACCAATGTCAACCAGCCCCTGCTGCTGTGTGCATGTGCTGCATGCCCCGCTCCCCGCGCACCGGCTGTGCTCCGAGTTGGACTGGGCAATGTCGAAGAGCTCCACATTGGTGGGGTCGCGCTTCAGCTCATCGCGGAACATGGTGGTGTAGTAGTCCAGGTCCCACTCGTCAAACGCCAGGCCCATCTCCTGAACAAGGCAGGGGCAAGGCGGGGGCAGTGAGTGGTGCATACGTGGTTTGTGCAGGCGCAGGTGTGGCCATGCCCGTGCGAACGACAAAACCAACAGGTATCACTTTCCTCCATATGGTGCAGACCAGAGGAACTGTATCCTTGCAACCCTACCCCAGCTCTGCACTGTCTTGGTGGCAGCAACACAGCGTGGCTGTCCCACCTTGTTGATGCGCTCCAGCGCGGCGCGGCCCTCGGCAACCACCGGGATGGTGGCCACGGGCGCGGGCGCCATGTCAGTGGCAAAGCTGGACAGCGGCTTGGGGTACACCTGCGGGGCCATGGGGGAGGGGTGTCTTACGCCCATGGATGGATGGGGCAGGGCAGCGGCAGTGGGGGACAGGGCTATCGGCTGTTAAGCAAGACGGCAGCCGTGCTTGCCAAGGGGCAACAAGCTGCGCCCCGCCGCCCGCACCAGCGGTCATTCCACACACAAGCACACGTGCCTCGCTGCTCACACCCACTGGCATGGCGCCCCGGTCATTCATGGCACAGGCGCCATTCGTTCCTCCAGCGCACCTGCTCTGTCATTCGGTCGTGCACCAGGGACGCGAAGTGCTCCTTCTCCTCGGCGGTCAGAGGGGCGGAGCCGCGCAGCAGAAAGCGGCGGGACACCTCAATGCGGTCCACCTGCGGGTGGGAAGAGAGGAGCGAGGCAGAAGTGAGCAAGACCAGGCGGGCGGGCGGCGAGACACCTCGATGCGGTCCACCTGCGGGCGGCAAAGCAGCCGGGAAGAGCAAGCGGAAGTGATAGGGCCTGTTGCAATGGCTGTGCGATTCAGCAGACATTTGCAGATTGTGAAGCTTTGCAAGCTGAAGGGTGGCCGCTGCCACTGCTGCTGGCAAGTATGTCTGCGTGTACAGCCCCACAGGCCCGCCCCAAAAGCCCATCACCCAGCCCCGCCAGCTGACCTTGTCCAGTCCGCAGGAGGAGCAGATGGAGAGGGCGTTGGCGCACCAGGCCGTGGAGAAGCTCATGCGGGGACCCACCTGCATGGGGGCAAGGAAGGGCAGCAGGCAGGCAAGGTGAGAGGGGTGTTGGTTATGGGGCAGTGGCGGCACCAGTGTTGAGGTGCGGCCCAACAAATGGGGCGCTGGCAATGGCGGGCACAGCAGCGGCAGTGGAAGCAGCAGGAACAGCGGCAGCAGAGGATGTAGCATGCAAGCGAAGGCCCGGCTGGGTGGCTCAGTGAGATTCCCACAAGAGTTGTCGTCAGAGTGCGTCAGAATCTACTATCAACGATTGGGTTGCAATCATCGCCACAGCCGGCATAAATGCCGTGTTGGCATGCAGGCAAGCAAGCAGGGCATATGCACGGAGCACCCACTTGCTCTCTGCTAGGGCCAAAACATTGCAACGTGTGCAGCAGCCCGGGTGCATCATGGCGGATGCAGGACCACTCGAAGCAGGCACAGCTTCTGATGCAAGACACTCGCCAGCATCACAAGGCCACCGCAATGCAGGTCCTGGACAAAGGCACCTCCACAACCAAGAGCGCTCAATCGGCTCTTTATGCTGATCTCATCCATAGTGCGACAGTGCGCAACTGCGCACCTCCACAACTGCGTCGTTGGCGCCCACAGACGGGAACTCAGTGGCACCTGTCAGCAGCTCCGGCTCAAACGTCTCGCGCAGCAGCCACGACAGCGTCTCCGCCTCGGCAGCCGTCAGCGGCGCGGTGGTGGAAATGTTGTAGCACTGCAAGGGGGGTGCGGAGGAGGGCGGAGCAATGCCGTCAGACAGTGGGGCAGCTTGGCAGCAGGTCAGGGAGCTCCAATCTAAGCTGTGGCATCAAGGCGGTGTGTGTGGCATGCAGGGGCTCGAGGACATCCAAAGCATGGCTGCTCAGTGGGATACTCAGAAGGCCCTCTGCAGCGCTCACCAGCTCGCCATCAATGCCCGTGATCTTGCTGGACGCCTTCTCCTGGGCCTGCACTCATGCGTGACAGGTCGGACCGGGCTCACACCCATGCCATGCCACCTGCATGGCAGCAGCCGTGCTGCATACGCTCCTCCCGACCGCCACTGCCTGACCACATGCCAGGGAGCAGCTGTTCTATCCTGCTCTCCCCACTGCGGCGCACCTTGCGCAGCAGCGTCTTGGCCTTGGACTGGGTGAGGCCGGGGTAGCGGTACAGCTGCACCACGCCACCGCCCGCCTGCTGCAGCTTCTCCTGGGGCGTCGCGGCCGAGGGGCGCTGCACGCAGGACCGGCAATGCATATGCTGCAGTTGTTCAGTGTGCTGCAGACGAGCTGCGCTCCACCACACATGGCTGATGCACCGTTTGAGCCAACAACCACATGCATGCGACGACGACAGAGCAGTGCACGGGATCGGCAGGAAGCGCTGCCGCTGCGGCAACCCTCCACTCACCGCCGGCGTCTGCACCGCCTGCACAACGCTGCGGCTGCAGCGCTGCTGCTGCCGCTGCGTGCCCACGATCCGCTGGCCTGCAGCAGGCGCTAACGAAGCGATCATCAACTGGCTGCAGAAGCGGCAAGCAAGCAACACGCAGCCGCAGGTGCAACAGCCGCCGCCACCAGCCACCCGCTGCCGGCCACCGCCGCACCTGCCAGGAAGGCGCAACCCGCCGAGGCATGCTGTCCAGCCAGCCCGGAGATGGCCCGGACCCTGCAGGGAGGCGGGGAGGGCCAGCAGGTTGCACGGCGAGCTGCATGGTCGCGAGCGGCAGCCCGGCGGCGCCCAGGCCGCTGCCCCAATATGCAATCATCTACTCACCGGCTGCCGGTCGTGGAGCGGCGCGCCAGGCCCGCAGGGCAAGCCGCCTTGGCGGCAGCCAGAGCCGCCATAGCGGTGCGAAGCGGGAAGGAGGTGTGGCTGCTGCCAGCCTCGAGGGAGGACGGCCTGATTGCCCAGGAGGAGCTTGCAGGGTTTTTTGTGAGGGGCCTGCTGCGCCTGGCGACTTGAACTGGCTCGCGCACCGGAGCGGCCCAATCACCCCCACTTCACCACCGATCACCTGCAGCAGGCGCGATGCAGCCCGCCACACTGACGGCGGCAGCCGCCGACAGCACGCTCGCTAGCCTGCTCCCTGGCGGCCTGGACGGCCTGCCAGCCACGCTCCAAGATCTGTTGGACACGCTGGCCCAGTGCTGCGCCGCCCTGCAGCTGGCAGACACCCGGCCGGCGGCACTGGCGGCGGCGGCGCTCCAGGCCGCCACCGACGCACAGGCGGCGCAGGATGCAGAGGTGAGAAGCGACAAGCGCGGGTTGCAGGCAGTCGCCACACAATGGCTGCACATTGCTTGTGCATCTGATACACTGGCTCCCCTCAGCCAGCATCGGGTGTGGCAGGAGGCGCCAAGGTTACGGCACCCGCCTTGCATGCGCGCAGGAGGCGGCGTTTGAGGCGAGCCGGCAGCTGGCAGCGCAGATTGATGCGGCGCAGCGCGCTTTGGCGGAGCTGCAGCAGCTGGCAGACATGCTGGATGCAGAAGGGCAGGGGCGGGCTGAAGACACGGCACGCTGCACGGCGGCTGTGGAAAGCAACAGCGGCAAAGCGGCACGCTACGCGGCGCAGCAGGCGGCCAGGCAGCAGGCGCTGGACCGGGCGGGCTTTGCACCAGAGGCAAGTGCAAGCAAGCATGCATGGCCGCGTATGTGGCAGAGTGGCTGGCGCCGGCTGCGGCTACGCTGCATGCATAGGCAGCCTCCGCCCAAACAGCGGGAGCCGTCAACCGACTTGAGCTCGTTGCGTGGCTGCCTTGCACCTTCCCCCGCGGCCTCCTTGGCATTCCTAACCAACATCCATCGCACACGCCCTGCATGTCCCCATGCAGCTCAGCCAAGTGCGGCTGCAGGCGCGAGGCCGCGAGCATGCCCGCTTGACCGCCGAGCTGGAGGCGGTACAAAAGGAGCTGCAGGCGTTTGCGGGGCTGCCGGCAGACCCAGATGCGGCACGAGCAGCCACAGCCGCCAAGCGGGCTGAGCTGGAGCGGCTGCGGCGGCAGCTGAGGGAGCACCTGGATGGGCTGGCGGCGGCATGAATGGCTCAGCATGGGCACAGCGGCATGGGCGGGGGAGCCACCATGCGCCCAGCGCTAGCACTCTTGTCATGCATGCCAAGGGCAGAGGCATCGAGGCTGCTCCTGTTTACCTGTTCCTGTGCTAGCTGTCTGTCATCTGCAGCGCAGGTGTAACAAACTGGGATGGCTGCATTACCACAGCAACATTGGCAGCGGAGATGCTGTTGTCACCGGGGCTCCCTTGTTGCAGCATGGGCGGGCCGCATGGTGCAGGATATTGTCCAACCATGGACAGCACCAGAAAGCATGGCCAAAACAGTGGTGACTTTTCAGGCAGGTTCGTGAGGATGCTGGTCGGCATTAATTGATTTACAAAGTGCATAGTGTGCATTGCTCGTCAGGACAAGAAGGCGCTAAAGGCAGGGCAGATAGTGGTGGGCAGCATGGCAAAAAGCAGGCTGGCAAGGGCTCAGAGAGCAGTGCTTGTTGTAGTCATGAAAGGCCTGCTCTACGCAGGTGGCTGCAGAAGGCACAGAAATGCATCAAGAAACGGCAGGATGCCAGTCAACGGGCCAGTGTGGTTGGAGTCAGCGGTGAAACAACAGGGGAAGCTGGCAATGGCACAGCGCAGACATGGTCAGCGGGGAGCGGGATTGATTGTAGTGGATTGCATTGGGCCAAAAAGGGCGGGCAGGTAGTTGTGCAGGGGGATGACAAGCGAACAGCAAATAATACAGCAGCCAAGCAGGCTAGAAGCACGCGGCTGCAACGATGCATTAAAGGGTTGGCAGCCCGGGCGGGGCGCAAGGGTGCAAGCAGCTAGTGCAGAATTCAGATGTTCTTTTTGCTAACAGTCTTTTTGCTAAAGGAGAACCAATGCAGTTGGGGAAGGGCCCGTCAGGCTGCCTCTCTGGAAGTGTCCTGTCCTAAGCCGACCGCACGAACGCGGCCAGTGGGTGAATCGTCTATGCCTGCAGCAAAGCAGCTGAGCAGTGCCGCACGTTGCAGCTCACTGCTCCTGCTCCTCCTTGGGTGAAGGTTCCTTGGAGGCGCCGCGGCGCGTGTCGCCGTCGGTGCACAGCAGGCCCAGCAGGTGGTTGGCGGGAGTGCCCACGCCCAGCTGGCGAATCGTGTGCGCCTTGTCGGTGGGGGCCAGTGCCGCCGCCGCCGCTGCGCCTGCTGGAAGGAATGCAGGGGGCGCACACAAGGGCATGAGGCAAGGGGCAGGAGGCTGACAAGGGGAGCACGGTTGGTTGGTGGACTTGGGGCATGGCAAGCATCCTCCTGCGTGCCTGCAACCTGCCAAGCCACCCCAGCGCAGGTGCCCGGTGTGCAGACGCAGCAGCCCTGCCACAGGACAGTGCCCACCTCGGTGCGTGCGCCGCTCCTTGACAAACTTCTTGACCTTGTAGTCCAGCTTGAAGATGGACTGGCGGTACCGCTTAACGGCATCAGGAATGTCCTCGCCCTGCTGCGCCTGCGGGGCAAAGGTAGAGTGGCGAGCTCGCTGGGTCGGGGGCAGCAGATGGTGGGTAGCGACAGGCGGAGGCAGGCAGGCATTGGTGACAAGCGTGGGAGCTGAGCATGTCAGGAGCGTGCCCTGTTTGGCCACCCTGTTTGCCTGCCCTGCACACTGTGCAGCTCACCCGCAGCACGCTGCGCTGGGCCTCCAGCTGCGCCACCGCCTCGGCGCACTGCTCGGGGTCGGAGGCAAAGTACTCGCGCGTCTGCGAGGGCGGGTTGCAAGGGGAGAAAATGGGTGAGGGTGGGGTGATTAGAGTGAAGCAACGTAGATGCCGGCCAGGGCTGTGGTACCTGCCGAAACTAGCCCAGGCCGGCCCTGACACCGCACAAGCTAGCGGCAGCCAAAACAGCAGCCTTGGTAGAGGCCCACCTTCTCAATCAGGCGGTCCAGCGAGGAGCGCTTGCGGAAGGGCCAGCGGCCAATGGCGTTCACGCGGCAGATCTGCGGGGCGGGCAGGCGAGGGAGGCATGGTTAGTGAGTGCAGGTCAGATGGTAGGAAGCCAAGCTGTTGGCTGCATGCGGCTACAGCATGCACTGCAGTGCGTCCCAGCTCGTCTTGCCACATGGCAGTCCAGGTTGGGCAGTCGCACCTTCTTCAGCGTGGTGACGCCCACGTTGAGCGCAGAAGCGGCTTGCTGCACAGGGGATGGAGGTCTGCCAGTCAGCACCTGACAATTGTGGAGATCTCAGGGCACGGCGGGCATGGAAACGGCCATCACTGCCACAGCACAGCCGCCACCCTCCAACAACCACCCACCGATCTGCCCCAAATCCTCGCACGCCGCCCCGGTCCCAGCGGCTGGGACCACACCCCACCAGACCGCCTGCCACACATTCACTCATTCAGCTGCCTGCTGCCCTGTCAAACTGGGCAAAGGCTGCCCTGCGCACCTGGATGGGCATATCGAAGTAGCCATTCTCCTCAAGGAACTCGAGGGTGAGGTGCTCGCCGGCGGGCCCCTCGCCGCAGTCGCCCACCCCGATCTCTTCCTCCAGGACCGCCGCGTCCCGCTTGCGTTGCGTGCTCTCCACGCTGGCACCCCGCGCCTGCCGCTTGGCGCCGCTGCCAGGCCGGCTGGCATGCGCGTCGGTGCCCTCGGACGCTGCCACCACCGCTGGGGTGGGGCGCCGGCTGGCCGCTGCCGCCGGCGCCGCAGCCGAGGACGCCAGGCTGCCAGTGAACAGGCGGCGCCGGCTGCCGCTGCGGTCCACGCTGCCTGGCGCCACGTCGGCGCCATCCAGGGCGGTGGCAGGGCTGCCTCTGCTGGGCCCAGAGTCGGTGGGCAGCGAGGGCTCGGCGGGCACCAGGGGCGGCAGGGCACCGCTAGGGGCAGCCACGGGCACAGCCATGATGGGCACCTCGCAGGGCACCGTGCTGCAGAGAGGTAGGGTTTAGGGTGGCGGAGGCATGGGTTTGATAGGGCAGGGGGGAGCGTGCTGTCGGCCATGTGGGCTGGGGGTGATTAGCATGCAGCAGCTGGCAAGGTACCGCCTGCTCGACTTGCGGTACCCGCACCTGGTGCTGACCAGCGCCGATGGCAGGTAGGAGGGTGGCAGCGGCTGCACGTTGCTCAGCATGCCCGGCGGCAGGAATGTCGGGGGCAGCAGCAGGTGCGGCGGCACCGGCACCGGCAGTGGCACCGGCACGGTCAGCGGCGCGATGGCGAGGGCGGCGCCGGCGGGCGGGCCGACCAGGGCGCCCGCCACACGGCCGGACGGGGGCCGTACCAGCCTGCGCAGCGATCAGGGGTGTGGCAATTCAGTGCTGGGGCGGGGAGGGTGCCGGAGGCCGTGTCGTCAACAACGCAGGGTTTGGACATCCCGACAGCCACAGCGGACTCACTCGCTGCCCTCCGCCCCCAGGGCCGCCGCCTTCATGTCGCTGAACATGACTCGGGGCGTCCAGCGGGGCACGGCGGGGCTGGCTATGAGCGGGCTGCCGCCGATGACGGTTCCCGCCTCGCCGCCCTTGAGCTGCAGCTGCGGTAGCGGCGTGCTGGTGAAGGGCACGCCGGGTGGGCCCACGTAGGGCAGCGAGGGCAGGCCCAGCGAGGGGGTGGGGGAGTGGTCGCCCAGCATGGTTGCGGCGTTTCGACTCGCGGCCCGGGAGGGGCCCAGCAGCGTCCTGGCAGTAGTGGGTGATCGATTGGCAGGCCGGGCGGGGCGGGCGCTCACCTCAACGCTGATCGAAGCGCAGCACGACCCACAGCATGCTGCTGCTTCAACCCCACATTCAATGCCCCGCTCCCCCGCCCCTCCCCCACCTCTCCGCTCAAGCCCTTCCCCTCGTGCCTCCTTCAGACCCTCTAACCTGAGCATGGCGGCCCTGGGTATGCGGGCTGCGGCCCTGCCCGTGCGCGCCACCGCCCGGGTGGCCGCGAGGCCCCTGGTCGCCCGCGCCGTGCCCCTGGTGCAGAAGGCGGCCCTGGTGTCGCAGCCCCTGGTGCGTGCGCGCCACCGCCTCCCGATCAGCTTCTGGCCGGCGTTTCCGCAGCCCCCTGCCGCCCCCATGGTGTAGGGTTCCGCCCGATGGGCCCATCGGGCGCCGGCGGGGCCACGGCGCAGCTCACCAACGGGTCTCCTCCCCGGCGCCGCCGCCAGTCCATGCCCTGACGGCCCCCCCGCCCTCCCCCCGCCCGCGCAGTCGGCCAAGCCCGCCGGGATCAAGGGTCTGCCGCAGCTGCCCGCGCGGGTGGTCAAGGTGCAGGCCGCCGCCGCCGACAGCAGCAAGCCGGTGCTGGCCGCCGCGGAGGAGAAGAAGTTCCTGGGCGTCTCCACCTTCACCTGGCAGAAGATCATCCCCCTGGGCCTCATGTTCTTCTGGTGAGGGCCGGGCGCAGGACCGGCAGGGTGCCGCCGGTGCGCCGCCGCGCCGCCGGGTGACCGACGGTCGCGGCCGTGAGAGCTTCCTGCCCGCCGCGCACCTGCCAAATGCACTGCCCTGCACAGCTGCTGGCAGCCTGCCCACGCCCTCCCCGCATCCCCTGCGCCTCTGTTCTGCAGCATCCTGTTCAACTACACCATCCTGCGTGACACCAAGGTGCGGCGTGGCACCGATGCGTGCCTGTTGGCCCGCACATGCGCAGCAACCAGCGTACCGACGCGCCCTGGCATCTGTTTGCACCTGCTGCACCCCTGGCAGCCAGCATGCAAGCATGGAGACGCAGCGAAATGGCTGCTTCGGCAGCCAGCAGCCATGCGGCGACACTGCCTCCGCTGGTGATGGGAATGCTACCGCCGGCGCCGCTCCCACATGCGGCACCGCGAAGCAGCCCACGGGCCCGCCTCGCCTTGCCTCCCCGCCCTCCCTGGCACTTGCATTCCCATCCCAGGCGCCTCCTGGCCCTCCAGCAAGCACAATGGGCGTCGTTTGGCCCCCTTGTGTTCCTACCACCCCACCCACAATCTACCACCCACCCCTCCCCCGCCGCCCGAGCGCAGGATGTGCTGGTGGTGACCGCCCCCGGCTCGGGCGCTGAGATCATCCCCTTCCTCAAGACCTGGGTCAACCTGCCCATGGCCATCGGCTTCACCGTGCTGTACACCAAGGTGCGCACTGGGGCATTGCTCCGTGGAGAGCGGAGAGCAGGAACGCTCGCTTCGCTGCGAGGGGGCGCAGCGCACGGCGGCGCCGCTTGCGCCAACCAAGCGTCATGCCCCCGTGTGCTGCGTCCTGACCCGACTCCCGCCTTGTTTGCCCCTCCCTGCTTCTCATCCGCAGCTGTCCAACGTCATGAACACGGAGCAGCTGTTCTACACCTGCATCTTCCCCTTCATCGCCTTCTTCGGCGCCTTCGCCTTTGTGCTGTACCCGCTCAAGGACCAGCTGCACCCCACTGGTGAGGGGCGCCGGGCTGCTGCACAACACTGGTTGTCGGCATGGCACTTTGGATGCTTGTGCGAATGCACCAGGCGGTGCATGCGGCGGGCCCATCCACCGCCATCGCCGCTTCCGCTGACGCATCTTTCCTGCCTGGCCCCCCCACCTCCCCGTGCAGAGTGGTCCCAGAACCTGCTGGAGCAGATGGGCCCCCGCTTCGCGGGCCCCATCGCCATCATCCGCAACTGGACCTACTGCCTGTTCTACGTGATGGCAGAGCTGTGGGGCTCCGTCGTCGTGTCCGTGCTGTTCTGGGGCTTCGCCAACCAGGTGTGTGCGGTGGCGCAGCTCAACCGGCAGCTTTGGCGGTGCAGCCCGCAGCCTGCATTGCATGCAGCGCTTGCAGCCAGCAGGTGCACCCGGCCCACTGCCTCACCGCCCCTCGTTTCAACCCTCTCTGCCCCCACTTTCAGATCACCACCGTGGATGAGGCCAAGCAGTTCTACCCCCTGTTCGGCCTGGGCGCCAACGTGGCGCTCATCTTCTCCGGCCGCGCCGTGAAGATCTTCTCCCAGGTGAGCAGGACCAAGAATAGCTGCCTGCCTTGATTGCCAGCCCACAAATGCACCTGTGACACCACGCATGACGCCCCGCCATGCATGTGGCGTGCCCAGCAGGCAGCAGCATCGCCAGCACGCAGCCCAGGCTTGCTTGCCCTGCACCAGCCAGCTCAGCGCCCTTCCCCCTCCCGCCGCCCCGCAGATCCGCGCCAACCTTCCGCCCGGCGTGGACGGCTGGGGCGTGTCGCTGCGCGGCCTGATGGGCATGGTGGTTGTGGGCGGCCTCATCATCAGCGCCGTGTTCTGGTGGCTCAACCGCACCGTGAGTGGAGGCACTGCAGCGATGCAGCAGGAGTTTTGTAAAGTTGTCTGTCTTGCTGGTGCGCTCCCCTTGAGCAGCGGCGCAGCAGCAGCGTGTCCTGTGCTCCAGCTTGTGTGCGCTCCCTGCCGCCGCTGCAAGGGCAGGCGCAGGCGTAAGAGTGAGGCAGGCGCAGCTTGCTCACCTCCACTTCTTTCGTTTCCTGGTTGCGCAGGTGGTGCCGCGGGTGCAGGGCGCCATCCCCAAGCGCGAGAAGAAGAAGAAGGAGCCCATGGGTGAGCGGTTTGGTTTGGGGCGGGGCGGGGCATCAAAGATGCGGTACAGCGGTACAACAACTGCCGGCCAATGGATGTACGTGCCACCTCGCCGGCTCATCCCTTGCTCGAGGTCTCTGAGCCTCACACCTCTTCCCTGCAGGCGTGGGCGAGTCCTTTGCCTTCCTGGCCAAGAACCCGTACATCCGCGACCTGGCCTTCCTGGTACGCAGCGCAGGGGAAGGGGTAGTGCCTGCCAGTGGCCGTTGCTGCTGCTGCTGTCCATTACGTATTTTGCCAGCATCCGCGACCTGGCCTTCCTGGTGCGTGGGCGCCAGCAGGGGCAGCTGGGCAGCCAGCCAGCAGCAGCCTGTTAGCCAGCCGCAGCACATGCTGTGTGCGGCTGTGCACCAGCTGTCCGGCAGCACTTGCACATTGGCCTGCCGGCTGCGCTTCCCCAGCCAGCCGCTCACTTCCTCTCGCTTACCATTGCCCTCGGTCCAAACCACAGGTGGTGGCGTACGGCATCTCCATCAACCTGGTTGAGGTGACGTGGAATTCCAAGATCAAGGCGCAGTTCCCCAACCCCAACGACTACGCCGCA
>VFQQ010001337.1_pt1 | contig 35329 bp, 35 predicted proteins | sample 3512341 | NCBI WGS metagenome assembly VFQQ01 (sample SAMN10412373, study PRJNA504923) | tailings metagenome | isolation source: Relicate 2 Philex TSF1 revegetated site | place: Philippines: Tuba, Benguet | collected 2017-08-29 | reverse complement strand
GTTCGGCCGCGCACATGCGGCAACCGCCCCCACCCCGACCCTCCCCCACGCTGCTGCGCAGCGCGAGGGAGGGAGGCTCGACCTGGCCGAAGCCGGCGCCGAACCGGTCCTGGAAGGCTCCCTGCTGGCCCAAACTGGCTCGAATTGGCACGAATTGGCAGGGTTAGGCTGCCCCGAAAAGCGGCAGAGACCGGAAAAGCTTCGTCCGATCAGCGACTTGCTGGAAAAGCCGATCTTCGCCTCGGAGAAGGCGCAAGCCGATCCCTCCCGCCGGCCTTCCTGGCTCAACGGCGTCTCCGCCGCCGCCCTCCTCGGCGGACAGAAATGTCCGCCCGCACTCGGATGAGCCCGCTAGACTGCCCGCTCAGTCTCGAGCAGAAGAAAGTGCGGGTAGGGAATGTCCTGGTCGGCCGACATAGAGGAACTTCGCAAGCGTGAGGAGATGGCCCGCCGCATGGGTGGGCCGGACAAGGTCAAACGGCAGCACGACAACGGCAAGCTCACCGTCCGCGAGCGCATCGACCGCCTGCTGGATCCCGGTTCTTTCCGCGAGATCGGCGCCATCGCCGGCAAGGGCAGCTACGACGGGTCGAACGAGTTCGTCGAGCTGTCGCCGACCAACTTCGTCTTCGGCCGGGGCAGGGTCGACGGCCGCCCGGTGGTGGTCGGCGGCGACGACTTCACCGTGCGCGGCGGCGCCGCCGACGCCTCGATCTGGCAGAAGCAGGTCGATTCCGAGCACATGGCCTACGAACTGCGCCTGCCGATGATCCGTCTGGTCGACGGCACCGGCGGCGGCGGGTCGGTGAAGTCGCTGGAGATCGACGGGCGCACCTATGTGCCGGCCAATCCGGGCTGGGAATGGGTAGTCGCCAATATGGGACAGGTGCCGGTGGTGGCCCTGGCGCTGGGTTCGGTCGCGGGCCTCGGCGCGGCGCGGGCCGTGACCAGCCACTATTCGGTGATGGTGAAGGCGACCAGCCAGCTCTTCATCGCCGGGCCCCCCGTCGTGGCGCGCGCCGGCGAACAGCTGACCAAGGAGGAACTCGGCGGCCACGAGATCCATACCAAGGCCGGGGCCATCGACGACGCCGTCGACAGCGAGGAGGAGGCCTTCGCCCGGGCCCGGCGGTTCCTGTCCTACCTGCCTTCCTCGGTGCACGAGCTTCCTCCCCGCGGACCGGTGCCCGGCGATGCCGATCGCAAGGACGACTGGCTCATCGGCGCCGTGCCGAAGAACCGGCGGCAGGTCTACGACATGCGCAAGATCCTGGCCTCGACGCTGGATGCCGGCAGCTTCATGGAGATCGGACGGATGTGCGGCCGCTCGGTCATCGCCGGCCTGGCACGCCTCGACGGTTGGCCGGTGGCGGTTCTCGCCTCCGACCCGCGCTTCTACGGCGGCGGCTGGACGGCCGACGCCTCGATCAAGGTGACGCGCTTCGTCGACATGGCCGAGACCTTCCACCTGCCGGTGGTGCATTTCGTCGATATCCCGGGCTTCGTCATCGGCCTGGAGTCGGAGAAGGCCGGCACGATCCGCCACGGCGCCCGGGCGCTCGCCGCGGTCTATCAGGCGACCGTGCCGTGGTGCTCGATCATCGTGCGCAAGGTCTTCGGCGTGGCCGGGGCCGCGCATACCAACGCGTCGCGCTTCAAGTACCGCTACGCCTGGCCCTCGGGTGACTGGGGCTCGCTGCCGCTCGAAGGCGGGATCGAGGCGGCCTATCGCGCCGAACTGGACGCCGCGCCGGACCGCGCCGGGCATCAGGCCGCGATCGAGGCACGGCTGAACAAGTACCGCTCGCCATACCGCACGGCGGAGGCCTATCTGGTCGAGAACATCATCGACCCGCGCGAGACCCGGCCGCTGCTCTGCGAATTCGCCAATCTGGCGGCACCCTTGCGCATGCCGGGTCCGCGGTCCTTCCACATGCGGCCCTGATGGATATCGGCATCGGCGACCTGCTGCCCGAGCAGACCGACCGCAAGATCCGCCAGCCCCGCTTCCGCCTCCGCATCACCTGGGCGATCGGCTTCGGAGCGGGGCTGATCGCGCTGCTCGGGATGGCGGCGGCCGCCTTCCTCGTGGTGGGCGGGCTGGACACCAGCGCGCGCCTATTGCGGCTGCGCGGCCTCGACGCCGTCGACATGCTGCACGGCCAGGTCACCCATCACCTGGAACCGGCGGCCCAGATCGTGAGCTTCCTCGCCCAGCGGATCGAGGCGGGAGAGATCGATCCGGCCGACGAGAAGGCGCTGGCCGACGCCCTCGTAGGCGCGCTCGCCGGGGCGCCGCAGGTGAAGGCGATCACCTATTTCCCCGCCACCCTCATCGGCGTCTCGGCCATCCGCGAGGAGGGCAGGGTGGCGATCCGCCCGCTCAACCTCCGGCTCATCCCCGGCGGCGCGCAGCAATTCGCCGACGGACTGAGCCGCGAGGGACCCTTCTGGGGGGAGGTGATCTTCTCCGCCATCCTGAAGCAGCCGGTGCTGAACGTTCGTCACCGCGTCGGCACCGACGCGGGTCTGGTCGCCGTCGTGACGCTGACCGAACTCTCCGATTTCGTCTCCAGGGTGCAGACGGGCTGGGGGGCGGAGACCTTCATCCTGGTCGACGGCCGAAAGGTGCTCGCGCATCCGAGGCTCGCCGGGGCGTGGGGTCCGCATGTCGAGAGCCAGCGCCTGCCGACGATCGATCAGATCGGCGATCCCGTCCTGGCACAGATCTGGGGCGAACGGGTCGACTCCTGGATCGGCCGCCGCGTGCTGGGCGACGGCCTCGGGCATGTGGTGCAGGTCAATGGCGAGGTCTACACCTTCATCTATCGCGAGCTGATTGGTTTCGGACCCCAACCCTGGGTCATCGGCCAGGCCGTGCCGCAGACCGAGGTGCGGCCGCTGATCGACCGCCTCTATATGGGGGTCGCGGCCGCCGGCATCCTGCTCGTCTGCGCGCTTCTCCTCGCCTTCTTCATCGGCCGCTGGATCGGCCGGCCGATCGTCGCGCTCTCGGACGCGGTCGAGGAGGTGCGTGGCTTCAACTTCGAGGGCAGGGATCTGCCGCCGAGCTACCTGTCCGAGATCGACGGGGCCGCGCGCGCCTTCAATGCCAGCCGTGCCGCGCTGCGCTGGTTCACGATGTACGTGCCGCGCCGGTTGGTCACCCGTCTCCTGGCCGAGGGCGAGGCGACCATGGCCTCGCGCCGGCGGCAGGTCACGGTGATGTTCACCGACATCGTCGGCTTCACCGCCATGGCCGAGGAACTCGGCGAGACCGAGACGGCCGAGCTCCTCAACGAGCATTTCGGCATGCTCGCCACCTGCATCGAGGACAATGGCGGCGTGATCGACAAGTTCATGGGCGACGCGATCATGGCGACCTGGGGCGCCATCAAGAAGTCCGACAGCCATGCCGCCGATGCCTGTACCGCCGCGCTCGCCATCGCGGAGGCGGTGGCCCGGCACAACGCGATGCGGCGCGCGGGCGGGGAGGAGCCCGTGCGCGTGCGCATCGGCCTGCACTCCGGCCCCGTCGTCGTCGGCAATATCGGCTCGCCCGAGCGCATCAACTTCACGGTCGTGGGCGACACGGTGAACGCGGCCCAGCGGCTCGAGGGCCTCGGCAAGCAGTTCATGACGCCGGCGGACGATGCGCTCGTGCTGGTCTCCGAGGAGACCATCGATGCGGCGGGGATGCGGGAGCGGGGCGAACCGGTGGGCGAGCATCGCCTGACCGGGCGGGAGGAGACGGTGCAGGTCTTTCGCTTGCGGTGAAGGGGTTGAAACGCGTCGACGGGACGATGTGGTTCATCATCGCCTTCGCGCTGAGCGGGGCCGTGCTCTGCCTCGCGCTGAAAGGCGGGGACGTCTTCCTCGAGTCGCTGGCGAACGGGGTCCTGCTGCTCGCCCGGCTGGTGCCGATCCTGGCCGGCGGGGTTCTCCTCGGCGGCATCCTGCAGGTGCTGGTTCCGGCCTCGGCGGTGAAGCGCTGGATGGGCGAAGGCTCCGGCTGGCGCGGCCTGCTCCTCGCCACCGCCATCGGCACGCTGGTGCCCGGCGGTCCGGTGACCTCGTTTCCCCTCGTCGCGGCGCTGGTCACGGCGGGCGCGGAACTCGGCGTCACCATCGCCTTCCTCACCTCCTGGGCCACGCTCGGCATCAACCGGGTGATCGTCTGGGAGATCCCCTTCATGGGTGGCGACTTCGCGGCGACGCGCTACCTCGCCTCCCTGCCGCTGCCGATCCTGGCCGGCCTCGCCGCGCGCTGGCTCGCAAGCCTGGTACGGCGGCGATGATCGAAGGTCTCATCGTCATCTGGCTCCTCGCCATCGCCTGTGGCTTCGCGCTCTGGCGCCGCTCACCGCAGCGGGTGCCGGAGGCGCTCCGCATCGCCGGCGGGAATGCAAGGATGCTGGCCCCGCGGATCGTGCTGGCCATGCTGGGCGCCGCCTTCTACGCCACGCTGCTGCCGGAGGAGCAGATCGTGCGCTGGATCGGCGGCGAGTCGGGCTGGGCGGGGATCGCCATCGCCGGCTGCATCGGCGCCGTCATGCCGGGCGGGCCCATCGTCTCCTTCCCGATCGCGATCGCCGTGGCGCAGGCCGGTGCCGGACTGCCGCAGGTGGTCGCCTTCCTCACCGGCTGGGCCGCCATCGCCTTCCACCGCACCATGACCTGGGATCTCGTCATGCTGGGCCCGGGCTTCACCCGCATCCGCTTCCTGGCGTCGCTGCCGCTGCCCTTCGTCGCGGGCGGCCTCGCCTGGGCGCTTCAGTGAAGGGCGGCCAGAACGTCCGCCGGCGCGGCGCCGAAGTCGGCCTTGGCCTGCACCGCGGCGGCGAGCGCCCGGCGATAGGCGAGGCGGGTGATCTCCACGGTGCCGAAGCGGGCCAGGTGCTCGGTCTGGAACTGGCAGTCGAGCAGGGTGAAGCCGCCGGTCCTGAGCCGCGCCACCAGATGGACCAGCGCCACCTTGGAGGCATCGGTCATCCGGCTGAACATACTCTCGCCGAAGAAGGCGCCGCCGATCGCCAGCCCGTAGAGGCCGCCGGCCAGGCGACCCTCGAAGCGCGTTTCCACCGAATGGGCGTGTCCCTGCCGATGCAGGGCGCAGTAGATGTCGATGATGCGATCGCTGATCCAGGTGCTGTCGCGGTTCGGCACGGCCTCGGCGCAGCCTTCGATCACGGCACGGAAGTCGCGGTCGACGGTCACCTCGAACCGGCCCCGGCGGATGACCTTGCGCAGGCTGCGCGGCAGGTGGAAAGCGTCCAGCGGAATGATGCCGCGCTTGACCGGCTCGAACCATTCCAGATGGGGATCGTGCCGGCTCCGAGCCATCGGGAAGACGCCTGCCGCATAGGCGCGCAGCACCAGTTCCGGGGTGACCGGGAGTTCCGCCTCGCTCATCGCTTGCTCGCGATGAACTCCTCGAGCCAGTGAATGTCGTAGGCGCCGTTCACGAAGTCGGGCTCCTTCAGGAGCGACAGGTGCAGCGGGATGTTCGTCTCGATGCCGCCGATCGCGTATTCGCCGAGCGCCCGCTTCAGCCGCATCAGACACTCGTTGCGGGTCTGTCCGGTCACCACCAGCTTGGCGATCAGGCTGTCGTAGTAGGGGGGCACGCTCCAGCCGGCATAAAGCGCACTGTCGACGCGGACGCCGAGCCCCCCGGGGGCGTGGTAGTCGGTGATGCGGCCGGGCGAAGGCGCGAAGGTGATCGGGTTCTCGGCATTGATCCGGCACTCGATCGCATGCCCGTTGAAGCGGATGTCCTCCTGCCGGAAGGAGAGCGGCGCGCCCTGGGCCACGCGGATCTGCTCGCGAACGATGTCGATGCCGGTGACGGATTCGGTCACCGGATGCTCCACCTGCAGGCGGGTGTTCATCTCGATGAAGTAGAACTTCCCGTCCTCGTAGAGGAACTCGATGGTGCCCGCGCCGAGATAGCCGAGCTTCTTCAGCGCATCGGTGACCGTCTTGCCGATCTCCGCCCGCTGGGCGTCGTTCAGGGCAGGCGACAGCGCCTCCTCCAGAACCTTCTGGTGGCGCCGCTGCAGCGAGCAGTCGCGCTCGCCCATATGCACCACGTTGCCATGGGCATCGGCCATGACCTGCACCTCGATGTGCCGGGGCGCGGCGAGGTATCGCTCGATATAGACGGCGTCGTTGCCGAAGGCCGCTCGCGCCTCGGCCCTCGCCTGGGACAGCGCCGGCCCCAGTTCCTGGGCGGAACGCGCGAGCTTCATGCCGCGGCCGCCGCCGCCGGCGGCCGCCTTGATCAGCACGGGAAAGCCCATGCCTTCGGCCAGCGCACGGGCATCGTCGTCGTTGGTGATCGGTCCCTCGGAGCCCGGCACGGTCGGAATACCGACGCGCTTGGCCGCCGCCTTGGCCTGGATCTTGTCGCCCATCAGCCTGATCTGCTCGGACTTGGGGCCGATGAAGACGATGTCGTGGGCCTCGACGATCTCGGCGAAGCGTGCATTCTCCGAAAGGAAGCCGTAGCCCGGATGGATCGCTTCTGCCCCCGTGATCTCGGCGGCAGCGATGAGGGCGGGAATGTTCAGGTAGCTCTCCGCCGCCGCGGGAGGGCCGATGCAGACGCTTTCGTCGGCGAGGCGGACATGCATGGCATTGGCATCGGCCGTCGAATGGACGGCGACGGTGCTGATCCCCATCTCCCGGCAGGCGCGCAGGATCCGGAGCGCGATCTCACCGCGGTTGGCGATGAGGACCTTCTCGAACACCCCTGCCGCCTACTCGATCACGACGAGGGGCTGGCCGAATTCGACCGGCGACTGGTTCTCGACCAGGATGCGCGTCACCCGTCCCGACCGGTGGGCGGGGATGGCGTTCATGGTCTTCATCGCCTCGACGATCATCACCGTCTGCCCGACGCTGACATTGTCGCCGACCTTCACGAAATGAGGTGCGCCGGGTTCGGGGGCGAGATAGGCGGTTCCGACCATGGGCGATTTCACCGCACCCGCATGGGTGGCGAGGTCATCGGCCGGTGCGATGGCAGCCGCGAGGGCCGCCGCCGCCATTGGTGGGGACACGGCAACGGTAGCCGCCTGGACCGTGCGGGCGACCCGGATCTTCACCGACCCGTCCGACCATTCGATCTCGGACAGGCCGGTCTCGGTGAGCAGTTCGGCCAGTTCCTTGATGGCCGTCTTGTCGAGCTTGGACTGCGCCACGGATGCCTCCTTGAGCGTGGGTCAGGCTGCGAGTATCTCGGCCATCGCCTCGAGCGCGATCGTGTAGCCCTTCGGCCCCAGGCCGCAGATGACGCCACGCGCCGCGAACGAGACGTAGGAGTGATGCCGGAAGGTCTCGCGCCGGAAAATATTGGAGATGTGAACTTCGATGACCGGCTTCTCGCAGGCGAGCAGCGCGTCCATCAGCGCCACCGAGGTGTGGCTGAATCCGCCGGCATTGACCAGAAGGCCGTCGGCCTTGGTCCGCGCCTCCTGGGCCCAGGTGATGAGGTCGCCCTCGCTGTTCGACTGCCGGAAATCCACGGCCAGCCCGAGCGCCTCGCCCTTGTCGCGGCACAGCGCCTCCAGGTCGGCGAGTGTCTCGCGGCCGTAGATTTCCGGCTGGCGCAGCCCCAGCATGTTGAGATTGGGGCCGTTCAGGATCAGGACGGTCTTGGTCATGCCACCCAGGGTGAGAAGCCGGTAGGGAAGGGCCTTATATCGGCATCCACCCCTGGGCGGAAGCGTTGCCGCCTATTTCGGCATCCCGACCTTCTTGTTCACGAACCGGGTCGTGAAGGCGGCTTTCCAATCGAGATCCTTCGGATACACACCGACGGAAATGGCGAACTCGGCGAAACGCTGCCAGCGCGCCTCGTCCATGGCGCCGATGCCGTTCGTCTTGCTCTCTCCCGAATCGACGATTCCCATCTCTTTCATGGTCTTGATCGAATAGGCGATCAATTCGTCGGTCATCTCCGGATTGTCCTTCTTGATCAGTGCATTGGCCGGAGAGGGGTCGCTGTTGATGTAGGAGTACCAGCCCAGGATCGAGGCATCGACGAAGCGCTGCACCAGGTCGGGCTTCTCGGCGATCATCTTGGCCGTCGTCTCGATCAGCGTCGAATAGGTCTCGAAACCGTTGTCGGCAAGGAGGTGGACCACCGGTTTCACACCGGCCTTCTCGATCGAATAGGGCTCGCTGGTGGCATAGCCCTGCTGAGACGAGTTCTTGTCGGCCAGGAAGGGGGCAGGGTTGAAGGTGTAGGGCTTGATCTGCTCGTCGGTGTAACCGTACTTCTGCTTCAGCCAAAGCCAGAAGGAGGCCCGGCCGTCACCGGAGATGAACAGCGTCTTGCCCTTCAGCGAGGCGAGGCTGACATTGCCGACGCCCGGGTGCGAGATCAGCACCTGGGGGTCTTTCTGAAACATCGCCGCGACGGTCACGACCGGGATCTTCTGCGCGGGATAGTTCAGCGAGTTGAACAGGTTCCCGCCCATGTTGAAGTCGACGCGGCCCGCCGCCAGAAGCTGCGAATGGTTCACCTGCGGGCCACCCTGGCGAATCGACACCTCGAGGCCGTACTTCTGATAGATGCCGGTGGCGAGCGCCTGATAGAACCCGCCGTGCTCGGCCTGGGCCTTCCAGTTGGTGCCGAAGCTGACCTTGTCGGCCGCCCACGCCGACGTGGCCGCAAGTCCGAGAACGAGCGCAAGCGCCCCCGCAGCGATACGCATGAAAGGCCTCTCCCCGAAACGATGCCGGAGAGAAGCCTGTCACGTGGTCGTCGGCGCGGTCAACTACGCGCGCGTGAGGGCGATCGATCCGTCGGATACGAGCGCCGCGCGGGCGCCGGGGATCTTCAGAATCGCGGCCTTCAGCTTGTCCAGCGCCTTTGCCTCGATCTGACGGACGCGTTCCTTGGTGATTCCGAGAGTGATGCCCAGTTCCTCGAGCGTCGCCCGCTCATCCTCGCGCAGGCGGCGTGCGGCGATGATCGTCCGTTCCCGCTGGGTGAGGGAGTTGAGGGCTTCGCCGATCCAGGCTTTGACCGCCTTCTTCTCACGCCGGTCGAGGGTCGTCTCCTCTGGCGTCGGTCCGGGATCGACCAGAAAGCTTTCCAGGCTCTCCTCGCCGTCCTCGCCCAGGGTCATGGCCAGAGACTGGTCGCGCGCGGAGAGGCGGTCGTGCATGGCCCGCACCTCGGTCAGGGGTATGCCCAGATCGGCGGAGATCTTCTCCAGCGCCTCCGTCGTCACGTCCTGACCGGCACTGGCGAGACGCGCCCGCAGCCAGCGCAGATTGAAGAACAGCGTCTTCTGATTCGCCGAGGTGCCCGACCGCACGATCGACCAGTTGCGCAGCACGTACTCCTGCATCGCGGCCTTGATCCACCACGATGCATAGGTGGCGAACCGAACCTCTCTGGCCGGGTCGAAACGGGCGGCGGCCTGCATCAGTCCGACGTTCCCCTCCTGCACGAGATCGGCGAAGGGCAGGCCGTAGTGACGGAACTTGCGGGCGATGGAAACGGCAAGCCGCATATGGGCCTGGATGATCTGATGCAGCGCGTCCTCGTCCTGGTTCTCGTGCCAGCGTCGCGTCAGGTCTACCTCCTGATCGGGCGTGAGGAGGGGCGCCGCCATGGTGGAGGCCAGAAACTTCCGGTTCAGCTCGGCGTTCTGGACGGCACTTGCGGGACGGATCATCGGTGCTCTCCCGGGCCGGACCGGCCCTCATCTGATAGCGAGTCGATACTAACAACGGGATGCATCTCTTGCAATGATATTTTCGACCCGCTACTATTCATCCATGGAATACCAGACACCGGGCTTCGGACGCCGCGTCGGGCAGCTGCTCGACCGTCTGGCGCGCGTCACCCGGGAAGCGCAATTCTCAGACGGGTTAAACCCGGCGCAGTGGGAAGCGTTGCGCTACCTGTCCCGCGCCAATCGGGTTTCCCGCTCGCCGAGCGCGCTCGCCGACTACCTGGGCACCACCAAGGGAACCGCCTCGCAAACCCTGATCGCCCTGGAACAGAAGGGTTTCATCGCCCGGGCGCCCGACCCGCGCGACCGTCGGGGGGTGCGCCTGGAACTGACCGAGGCTGGGCGCGAAACAGTGTGCCGCGATCCCATCATCCAGCTGGAGCGGGCGGCCGATCAGCTCGATCAAGGCTGCCGGACGACCGTCATCCGTGCGCTCAGCCTGCTGCTGCACGATCTGCAGATGGCCCGCGGCATCCGCCAGTTCGGTGTCTGCCGCGACTGCTCCCTGCATTGCGTCGACGGCCACGATGCGCATCCGCAGGGGGCAAACCATTGCGGAGCCACCGGCGAGGCGATCGAACACGGGGCCGAGGTGCAGATCTGCGCCAATTTCAAGGACGCGGCGGAGTAGTCCTAGAGCGTGCTCGCGTCCGTCGGCAGGCCGAAGAGAACCCGTCCCGCCAGTTCATAGGTCTGCGGCGCGACCATCATGTGCTGGGTGGCCGTGTGGATGTCGCGGAACCTGCGTTGCAGGGGATTGTCGGAAAAGACCGAACTTCCGCCGCCGAGGTCGTAACAGCTGTCCACCACCTGGGCCGCCGTGCGCGTCGCATAGGTGGCGGCGAGGCGAAGCGCCGCGCGCAGTTCCGTGTCGAGCATGCCATCGCCTTCCGCGGCCGCTTCCGCCCGCGCCACTTCGGCCCGCAGGAATGCGCTTGCCGCACCGAGCCTCGCGACGGCTTCCGCAAACGTCGCCTGGACGGCGGCGCGCTCGGCCATCGGCCGGCGGCTACCCGCAGGTACCCGGACCCCCGCAAGCGTCCTGATGTCGTTCAAGGCCCCTCTGGCGATACCGAGCGACACGGCGGCGATCATGAGAGCCAAAAGGCCGAAGGCAGGAAAAGCATAGGTGGACCCGCCGCGCACCGGCCTGTCGTGGGAGAGCGAGACGGCGCGCGGGAAGGGGATCAAGATGTCCCGCACTTCCATGTCGAGGCTGCCGGTACCGCACAGGCCGCTCACATGCCATGTGTCATGGAAGACCACGGACTCGGCGGGAAAAATCAGCATGCGCATCTCGGGCGTCCCGGCGGCATCCAGGACCGGCTTGCCGTTCTCGAAGATGAGCGCCCCGCCCATGAGCCAGCGGCAATTCTGCGATCCGCTGGCCCATTTCCAGCGACCGCTCAGTCTATAGCCGTCGGCTTGCTTCTCCGCGCGGCCCATCGGGGCGTACACACCGCCGGCGATCGTCAGCGGATCGCCATAAATGGCCCTGGCCTCCGCCTCCGGCAGATAGGCGGAAGGAAGGCCGCTGGTTGCCCCAATCCCAGCACACCAGCCCACCGCGCCGTCCGCCTCGGCCAAGGTCTCAAAGACGTCGAAGGCGAGATGAGGCGGCGCTTCGATGCCGCCGAGCGCCTCCGGAACCAGGAGGCGAAACACGCCCGCCTCGGCCAGGCGGCGCGCGATGTCGGCGGGCAGGCGCCTCGCGGCTTCGATCTCGGCCGCGCGCGCGGCGAGGGAGGGAGCGAGCGCGCGAGCCTCCGCCAGGACACCCTGAGCAGCCCTCATCTCTCAATATCCTCTGTCTCGGTCCACCACGTTCTTCAGAGGCAGCCCGGCCCGCAAACGCTCGATGTTCTCGACGATCGTCGGCACGACGTAGTCCGCGATGGAATCGGCTGCATTGTGCGGCGTCACCGTGACGCGCGGATGCGTCCAATAGGGGCTGTCGGGTGGCAGGGGTTCGGTGTTGAACACGTCGAGGCTGGCCCAGGACAGGTGCCCGGAATCGAGCGCCGCCAGCAGATCCGCATCGACGACGGCGCTCCCGCGCCCCGCATTGATCACATGCGCGCCGCGCGGCAGGGCTGCGATTGTGGCCTTGTTCAGGATGCCGCGCGTCTCGGCCGTGTTGGGCAGGAGGCAGGCGACATGTGCGCATTGCGAGAGGAAGGGTTCGAGCCCGCCCCTGCCATGGAAGCTCTCTATTCCCGGCACGCTTTTCGGGCTTCGGCTCCAGCCGATGACGCGAAAGCCGATCTGCTTCAGGACGGCGGCGGCGGCACCGCCCAGCGCGCCCATTCCCAGGATGCCGACGGTGGTGGTCGGCGTGTCCTGAGGAGGCAGCCACTTCCAGATCCTGGCGCGCTGGTTCGCCTCCATTTCCTGTACCCAGCGGTGCCGCTTCAGCACGTGCAGTACCACGTACTCGACCATGCCGATGGTCAGGCGGTCCTCGACGATGCGTACGATCGGCACGCCGCGGGGAAGCGTCGGGTCTTCCACCAGATGCTCGACCCCGGCGCCGATGGAAGAGATCAGTTTCAGGTTCGGATAGCGCTGCAACTCTTCCCTGGGCTGCTTCCAGGCCAGGACCACCTCCACCTTCGCCGGATCGGGCACCTCCGGCCAGACCCACACCTCGTCATTCGGCAGCAGCCGTTTCAGAGGCGCGACCCAGCTTTCGGACTCGCGACCCGGGCAAAGATAGAGGATGGCCATTCGGTACTCCGGCAGAACTCAGACGGTTGCGATGGGCGACGGCGGCGAGCCGACGGCGCCGGGGAGACGAAGCGGCGGGGCTGTGAGCAGGAAGCGCGTCCGCCCGTTCGCCGCGAGCCATTCGGCGAGTTCGGTGAGATACCAGAGTTCGCCGAGGTTGAGCCCCAGCTTGAACAGGCAATGCTCATGCAAGGGCATGGCGCAGGTGCTCTCCTCGGTCACCGGGGAGGCGGGGACGGCCTCGACGCCGTAGTTGTCGGCGATCAGCGCGGCGATGCCGCTGTCTGTGATCCAGCGCAGCAGCTTCTGGTCGCGTCCCTCCAGCGCGGCATAGCCGCCGTGCAGGACCGCCGGATCGGGTTTTCCCGCCTGCTCCATGAGGTACTTGCCGAAGCCGGTGTGCAGCAGAAGCATGTCGCCCTTCTCGACGGCCACCTTCTGATCGTCGAAGGCGCGCATCAGGTCGTCATAGCCGACATGGCGGCGCTCAGCCCCCCACAGCTTGTACAGATCGACCAGCACGCCGCGGCCCTGGATGCATTTCACGGCCATGTTCTCGACCCCGAGCTTGCGGGCGCCCATGGTCTGCGGCAGCGGGCTGTTCCGGTGATAGTCGACCGGTCCGATCACGTCCGTGCCGGCGCCGAACCCGTTATAGTAGACGGGCTCGGGCTTACCATCGCCGTTGACGTCGAACAGGCTCCCGACATGGGCCAGCGTGTCCCACTGGCTGGAGTACTGCAGCGTCATCAGGACGCGATCGTCGCTCACCATGTCGGGATAGCTCGGGTCGACCCGGTTCATCGGGTAGTTGAAGCGCGGCTCGTTCAAGGGGCCGGTCGCGTAGAACATCGGCGGGAACCGGCGCGGGTTGAGCGAATTTCCTCCCGGCAGGTCGAGCGGCAGCGACAGGCAGAAGGTCTTGCCGAGCTTCACCTCGGCGATCCCCTGCAGCACCTTCTCCGGAGTCAGCAGGTTCAGCCGGCCGAGCTGGTCGTCCTCCCCCCAGTCGCCCCAGGTGGATCCCTCCGGCCGGTTGGTCCAGCGCTTGCCCATTGTCGTTTCCTCCGTGGCTTCTTTGATGGGCGGGACAATAGGCGACGGGCGCTGCCGGAGGCCACAGTGCTTTCGGACCTACGCCGCGGGCTGTCTCCTGCCCACCACCAGCCTCGTCTCTGCGCCGAGGCGGTATTTGCCGTCCCGCAGATAGGGGGCGAAGTTTTCCTGCACCCGGGCCTCGAAGCCTGCGCGCCCCGGTTGATCCAGGGCGACGAGACGATCTGCGAGCATCATCTCGACCTGCGGTTTCCAGAACGGCTGACCGGCCTCGATCTCCGGCGCATAGGCTATGACGCGGTCCTCGATCACCTCGAATCCGGCTTCCGCCAGTCGGACCGCGAGACTTCCATCGGCAAAGCGGAATGGATGGGTCGGCCTGTCCAGGAGCGATCCGCCCAGCAGGTCTCGCGCCGCTTCGTCGATGGCGCGGAAGATCGTGTTCCTCTCCAGGAGACTCCAGACCAGATAGGCGGCGCGGCCACCGGCTTTGAGAACGCGCCGGGATTCCGAAAGGGCCCTTGCGGTGTCGGGCGCGAACATGATGCCGAAGCGGCAAGTGACCCTGTCGAAGGAGGCGTCGGGAAACGGCAGCGCTTCCATGTCGGCCACTTCCGCGGTCAGTTGCGTCAACCCCTCGGCCGCGGCGCGCGTTCGCGATCCTTCGAGCATGGGCTCGGCGAGATCGCTGGCGACGACGCGTCCGGTCGGACCGACGATGCGGGCGATCTGCAAGGCGGGCTCTCCCGCCCCCGAGGCGAGATCGAGCACCGCGAGCCCGCGCTCCAGCGCCGCCGCCTCGATGAGTGGCATGTTCATGCGCTCGGCGAGCTTGGCCAGCGGAGCGGCCCATTTCGCCCAGGCGGGGCCGCGCGCGCTCCAGTCGCGGCGCTCGGCTTCCTTCAGTGTGTGTCCGTCTTCGATCATATGAGCATCCTGCGCGTATGGGAGGCGTCAGACAACCGCTGGCCTATGATCGTGGCCTCGCCGCAAAGGGAGGCTGCACGTGGCCAGAGCCAGCATCGTAGTGACGAAGAAGCTGAAGCTTTCGAGCATCCAGGACTCTTTCGACCTGTCGGAGGAGGATTACGAACGGCAGGTGAAGAAGCTGCAGAACCGGCTGCAGCTCATCCAGCAGGCCTATTTGGGCAGGCGCGACCGCGGCGTGATCGTGCTCGAGGGATGGGACGCGGCCGGCAAGGGCGGCACGATCCGACGACTGGCCTGGGCCTTGGATCCTCGCGGCTTCCACGTCTGGCCGATCGCCGCGCCGACGGACGAGGACGCACGCCATCATTATCTCTACCGCTTCTGGCGCCGGTTGCCCGAGCACGGGATGGTCGCTGTTTTCGACCGCTCCTGGTACGGCCGCGTGGCGGTCGAGAGGGTGGAGGGCTTCGCCAGCAAGGCGGAGTGGACCCGCGCCTATCGCGAGATCAACGAGTTCGAGGCGATGCTCGCCGCCGACGGCGTCCGCATCGTCAAGATCTTCATGCACATCTCGAAGGAGGAGCAGAAGGGCCGCTTCGCCGATCGGCTGATCACGCCGGAAAAGCAGTGGAAGCTGACCTGGCAGGACTTTCGCAATCACGGCCAGTGGGACGCCTATGTGCAGGCCTACGAGGAGATGTTCGCGCGCACGTCGACTCCGGCCGCACGCTGGCACATCGTGCCGGCGAATTCGAAACGCCACGGCCGGCTCGCGGCGCTCTCGATCATCGCCGACCGCCTTGCCGACGGCATGGACCTGACGCCGCGCGGCGTGGACGCCGAAACACTCAAGGCGGCGCGAAAGGTACTCGGCAAGACGGCCGGCACGGGCTAGGGCAGAACCGCGAGCAGCGCGTCGACGGGGTCGGCGGCGTCCGCATTGCCACCAGGGGCCGCAGTCTGGTCGGTGCGCAGCCGGGCGAAGCGGGGCTGCAGCAGGGTGACGATGCGACCATCCGCGCGAAACCGCGCCGCGGCATCCCGGGCCACCGCTTCGCCGGCGAGTTTTGCGGCGGCATATTCGGCGAAGCCCGGCTCGCTCCGCTCGGCATAGACGGTAGAGGGAACGATGAGGGTGACGCTGGTGGCGAGGTGCGGCTCGACAGCGTCCAGAACCCGCCCCAGACCCTTGGCGAAGATCTCCACGTAGCGGTCGTAGGCTGCCTCGTCGAAGGCGGCCGACCCCTTGCGGATGCGCGGTGCCGCGCAGTAGACGACATGGGTGAAGCCCTCCTCTCCGGTGCCGGCGAGGCTCTCGGCGGGCTCCGCCGCGTCGAGCCGGATCGCCTCGGCGCCGGGGATCTCCGCGGCCAGCGCCTCGGCTTCGTCTCGTCCTTCCCGGTAGGTCAGGGTCACCTTCGCTCCACCGGCGGCGAAGACCTTGACGGCCGCTTCGCCGAGTCCGCGCGAACCGCCGACGACCAGGACCGAGGCGCCGGCGAAACGGCCGGGGGATACCTTGGCGCGGACGCTGGCGAGCGCGGCCTGCGGGCCCGGGCGTGGGCGGCGGAGCGCGCTTGCCGAACCGGTGCAGCCGTCGCTCGCAAGGGCGATCTCGGCAAGATCGAAGCGATCGTCCCAACGGACGACGCGATAGGCGAGGGCGGGGCCGGCAGCACCGCGAAATTCGCCCTTCAGGCCGACAAAGACGGAGTCGAGGCCGGGAACCCGCATCCCGACGATGCGCGTGCTGGCCAGGATCCACGCGATCTGGCCCTGGGAGAAGCCGCAGAGAGCGGGGAAGAGCTTCGATCGGAGCCCGGGATCGAAGCCGAGCGGCGCATCACCGGCGGCGGCGGCAATCGCCGCCGCTTCCAGGGGAATGCAGGCTTCTTCGGGCGGAGTGCCGGGATTGGCCCAGTCGCCGGCCGCCCGCCCGGCCCGGAAGCGCAGGCGCGCCGCCCGGCGGCCGCCGGTCCGGATGGTGGCGCGGGCCTCGGGGCCGGGCGCGAGCTCGAGCGTCGCCGCCTCGCCCAGCGGCACCGGCATGTCGAAGTTTGCCTGCAGGCTTTCCAGCGCCGTGATGCCGGTCTCGGCCGCGAGCGCGTCCAGCGCCCAGAGAACGAGGTGGACGCCATGCACCACCGCGGTTCCGAACAGGAGGCGGCGGGCCGCCACCGGATCGACATGCAGCGGGTTGCAGTCGCCCGACAGACGGGCGAAAGCCTGCTGGTCGGCGAGCGTGAAACTGCGGGTTCGGGCGAGCGGGTCCGACATGGCGGGGCCGTTTGTATCCCCGCCGGGCCGGTGTTAGAAGCGCCGCCTTTCCCGCCCGTGACCCTCCCAGGCCAGCCGGTGAGCATCCCCCTCATCATCCCCTCCGAGACCCAGATCCGCGAATTTGACGCGAAGCTCCTGCTCGGCTGCGTGGCGGCGGAGCGCGGGCACCGGGTGGTCGTGGGCTCGCGTACGGAGATGCACTGGCATGCGGCCCGGCTGCCGCGGGGGGTCTATGTCGCCAAGGACTTCCGCGGTTCCTCGCGGCTGATGTTCCGCATCCTGCGCGAGCTGGGGAACCGCATCGTCGCCTGGGACGAGGAGGGCCTCGTCCATGCCTCCGACGAGCGCTACTACAAGCAGCGCATCGCCCCCGACCTGTTCGACCAGGTGGAACTGTTCCTGGCCTGGGGGGAGGGCAATGCGCATACGCTGAGGCACTATCCGGGTTACAGGGGGACGCCGGTGGCGGTCGCCGGGAACCCGCGCGGCGACATGATGCGCCCGGAATTTCGGGCTTTTTTCGCCGAGGAGGTGGCGGGGCTGCATGCCCGCTACGGCCGCGGCTTCATCCTGGTGAACACCAATTTCGGCCGGATCAACCACATCCAGCCGCACCAGACGAAAGCCGGCGGCACGGCGGCGCCCAAAGACGACTACATGCGCGCCTCGAACGCCTATTTCACCCAGCTTTTCAATGCCTTCAAGGATATTCTTCCGAAACTGGCGCAGGCCTTTCCGGACCGCGCCATCGTGCTTCGCCCGCATCCGTCCGAGGCGCATGCGCCCTGGATGGAGGCGGCCGGCGGCGCAAGAAATATTCATGTGGTACATGAAGGAGGCGTCCTACCCTGGCTGCTGGCCGCCGGAATTCTGATTCACAACGGCTGCACGACGGGCATGGAGGCAGCGGCACTGGACCGGCCGGTGATCGCCTATCGGCCGGTGCGGGACGACCGTTTCGACTTCGCCCTGCCCAACACGCTCAGCGCAGATATCGATACGGATCAAGGGGTTATCCAGGCGACCCGAGCCGTGCTGCAGGGCGGGAGGCTCGCCTATGGCGCCGATCGGGAGGCGGTGCTGGACCGGACATTCGCGGCGCGGCGGGGGCCGCTCGCCTGCGAGCGGATCGTCGAGGCGATCGCGGGGCTGTCCCCGGGACGGCCCGCGCGGCGGCTGTCCGGCATCCTCAGGGCCGAGGTAAGAGGGCTCGGCAAGCGTCTGATCGCCCAGCACATTCCCGGCGGCAAGAATCACAAGGCCTATCAGGCGACACGCTTCCCCGGAATCGGCGCCGAGGATGTACGCGCCAAGGTGGCGGCGCTCGGCGCCTGCGCCGGGCGGTTCGGCGGAGTCCGGGTGCACCAGCTCGCGCCGAACGTCTTCGAGCTGACGGCATGACGGCCCGACTGCACGACACCTTTCCGCTGTCCAACTGGGCGGCGATGGACCGTTTCCTGGTCCGCTGCTACGGCGAGCGCTACGTGCTGCGCGACCAGGCGCTGATGCGCTGGCAATACGGCCTAACTCCCGAGGATCTCGGCATTTTCTGGTACGGGACCGAAGACGAGGTGATCTCCATCCTCGGCTACCGCGCCACGCCGATGTTCTGGGGCGGCGTCGATAAGCCGGTCCGGGCCGCCTGGGTGACCAACTGGATGACCGATCCGGCGCACCGGTCCGGCGTCGGCGCCGCACTGATGCGCCGGGCGCAGGAGCTGTTTCCGGTGGTGCTGGCGCAGGGGGCGAGTGCCTTCAACAAGCCGATCGCCGAGCGGCTGGGCTTCCGGATTCTGGAGCCGATCGGGCGGATGATCGCCGTCTTCGATGCGGCGCGGACGCATGAGTTCCTGGCCGAAGGCGTGCTGCCCGCGGAACTGGGTATCGAGGATAAGGACATCCAATCAGAGGATTACACGCCAGACTGGAAGCGATACCCGAGCTGTATGCACTTCTCCACCATCCGCGATGCGGCGTTCATCGACTGGCGCTATCGGCGGCATCCGGTGTTCGACTACCGGGTGCTGACCAAGGGGTCGGCGCTCTGTGTCTGGCGGATGGAGACCAGCCGGGGCAATGTGGAGGACAAGGTCGGGCGGATTGTCGAGCTGATCCATGCCGATGACGACCAGTCTTCAGGTGAGATTGTACTACGGGCTGCGCTGGGACAGATGCGCGCCGAAGGTGCGGCCTTTACCGATTTTCTCTGTTCCGCCAAGGTGTTCCGGGACACTGCCGAAGTCGTCGGCATGACCGATGCCACCGACCTGGCCCTGGCCTTCCGCCTGAGCCCCGTCGAGAAGCGGCTGCGCCGGCAAAACATTGAATTCTGGGCCGATTCCGGCCTGCCCCAACCGCCGGACCTCGATTTCTGGTATGTCACCAAGGCGGATGGCGACCAGGACCGTCCGAACCACCCCTGATCCAGCATTCAGCCAGCACTCACCATGACCACGAATTCTGAACCCGCCCTCGAGACCATCGCGCCCATCATCCGCGAGGTGCTGGACCGTCCCGACCTCGTCATCACCGCGGCGACCACCGCCAAGGACGTCGAGGAATGGGATTCGCTCGCCAACATCACCATCGTCATCGAGGTGGAGCGGGCCATGGGGATCAAGTTCTCCTCCGCCCAGCTCGCCGCCTTCAGGAACGTGGGCGAGCTCGCCGCCGCGGCGGCCGAGCTGGCTCAGAAGGCGTAGTCGGGATAGGCCGCGTCCCGGGGCGAGATCCCCGCGACGGGGAGCGGCCAGCGGATGGCGAAGGCCGGGTCGTTCCAGCGCACGCCGCCCTGGGCCGCCGGGTGGTAGGCGACCGTCATCTGGTAGAAGACGTCGGTGTCGTCCGCGAGCGTCTGGAAGCCGTGGGCGAAGCCCGGCGGGATGTAGAGGGCCGAGCCGTTCGCCGCCGAGAGCTCGAAGCCCCGCCACCGGCGATGCGTGGGCGAGTCCCGGCGAAGGTCGACGATCACGTCGAAGATGGCGCCGCGCGAGCAGCGGACGAGCTTTCCCTCCGGCGCCGGCGCTCCTTGAAAGTGCATGCCGCGGAGCGTGCCGGCCCTGGCATTGGCCGAGAGGTTGCACTGGGGGAAGGCGGTGGGCAGGCCGGCGCGGCCGAACTCATCGGCGCAGAAGGTGCGGGCGAAGAAGCCGCGCTCGTCCCGGTGCGGTTCCAGCTCGACCAGGAAGGCACCCGAAAGCTCCGTCGGGGTGAAGCGCATCAGAAGACCGTCAGCGTCGGGATGGCGACCACGAACTTGCCCCCCCAGGACCGCACCGCCTGCATCTGGCCGGCGATCTCCTCCTTCAGGTTCCAGGGCAGGATCAGCACGTAGTCGGGCCGGGCCTGCTCGATCGCCTCCGGCCCGTGGATCGGGATATGCGTGCCGGGCAGCAGGTGGTTCTGCTTGTGCGGGCTCTTGTCCACGCAGAAGGAGATGAACTCCGGCCCGATGCCGCAGTAGTTGAGCAGCGTATTGCCCTTGGCGGCGGCGCCATAGGCGGCGACGGTCTTGCCCGCGCGCTGGGCCTGCACGAAGAAATCGAGCAGGTCGACCTTGGTGCGCACCACCTTCGCGGCGAAGGCGCGGTAGGCGTCGAGGCCGTGGAGGCCGGCCGCCTTCTCGGCCGCCAGCAGCGCCTCGACCGAAGGGAGCCGGGGCAGTGCGGCATTCTCCGATGCCTTCGCGAAGACGCGGAGCGAGCCGCCATGCGTCGGCAGTTGCTCGACGTCGAACACCGTCAGCCCGTGCTTCCTGAGCAGCCCGTCCACCACCATCAGCGACAGGTAGGAGAAATGCTCGTGATAGATCGTGTCGAACTGGTTGTTCGCCATGAGCTGCAAGAGGTGCGGGAACTCGAAGGTCACCACGCCCGTGGGCTTCAGCAGGATCCTGAATCCGGCGACGAAGTCGTTGATGTCGGGCACATGCGCCAGCACGTTGTTCGCCGCCATCAGGTCGGCCGACTTGCCGGCGGCCTTCAGGCGCTGCGCCGTCTCGGTCCCGAAAAAAGCGACCTCGGTCGGCACGCCCTTCGCCTCGGCCGCGCGGGCGACATTGGCGGCCGGCTCCACGCCCAGCGCGGGGATGCCGGCGCGGACGAAGTTCTGCAGCAGGTAGCCGTCGTTGCTGGCGATCTCCACCACCATCGACTGCTTGCTTAAGGCGAACCGGGCGGTCATCGCTTCGGCATAGGCGGCGGCGTGCTTCAGCCAGCTTTCCGAAAACGAGGAGAAGTAGAGGTAGTCGGAGAAGATGTGGTCGGGTGTCTCGACCGCATCGATCTGCACCAGGAAGCAGGAGCCGCAGACGAAGGCGTGCAGCGGATGGGTCGCCTCCGCCTTGAAGCGGTTCTCGGGCGCGATGTAGCTGTTCGCCAGCGGCGTCATGCCGAGATCGGCGAAGGTTTCACTGAGCGGCGCGCCGCAGGCGCGGCAGCGGATGGCGGTCATGTCAGAGTGGCCTTGGGACGAACGGATCCATACACGGACGCAGCCGTGCAATTGAGAGTACTGCCTCTCCGCCCCCACCGCCGGCTTGTCCGGCGGGTGAACCCGCCGGAGCGGGGAGAGGGAAGGAGAGGTGGGGACTCTATCCTCGACGGCGAGAGCGCGGAACGCCCACACCTCACCCGGCGTGTTCCACGCCGACCTCTCCCCTCCCTGGGGGAGCGGAGAGGTGTGGATGCCAGCATCTCACAGCCCCTCATAGCGCCCGATCTGTTCTTCCATCAGGGCCCAGGCGTTCTCGCCCGCGTGCGCCCGGCGGTACCAGTCGACCGTCCAGTCGAGCGCCCGGTCGAGGCCGAGGCGCGGGCGCCAGCCGAGGCGCGTGCGGGCCTTGGTCGAATCCACCATCAGGAAATGCGCCTCGTGCGGATGCTGGCCCGGCTGCGGCGTCCAGCCGGCGCCGTTGCTCCACAGGCCCGTCATCCGCTCGGCGAGATAGGAGACGGGGCGGCAGTCGGCCGGGTCGGGACCGAAGTTCCAGGCCTCGGCCACGGCGCCGCCTTCCGTGCAGAGCTTTTCGGCGAGGGTGAGGTAGCCCGACAGCGGTTCCAGCACATGCTGCCAGGGCCGGGTGGCGGTGGGGTTCCGGATCTCGAACGCTGCCCCCGATGTCATGGCGCGGACGAAGTCCGGCACCAGCCGGTCTTCCGACCAATCGCCGCCGCCGATGACATTGCCGGCGCGGACGGAAGCGAGCGCGACGGGGCGCTCGCCCGGCCCGAGGAAGGAGCGGCGCCAGGCGGAGGTGACGATCTCCGCGCAGGCCTTGCTGGCGCTGTAGGGATCGTGCCCGCCGAGGGGATCGTCCTCGCCATAGGCGCGGCCGTCCTCGCGGTTCTCGTAACACTTGTCGGAGGTCACCACGATCACCGCCCGCACCGACGCCGTGGCGCGCACGGCCTGAAGCAGGTTCACCGTGCCCATCACGTTGGTGGCGAAGGTTCCCACCGGATCGGCATAGGACGGGCGGACGAGGGACTGTGCCGCGAGGTGCAGCACGATCTCCGGCCGCGCCTCCTGCACCGCGGCGGTCAGCAGCGCGACATCGCGGATGTCGCCGCGGCGGCTTTCGATCTTCCGCTCGATGCCGGCGGCTTCGCACAGGTTCCGGGCACCGGTGGGCGCCAGCGCGACACCGAAGGGGAGCGCGCCGAGGCGCTTCAGCCAGGCGGCCAGCCAGCCGCCCTTGAAGCCGGTATGGCCGGTGATCAGGACCCGCCGCCCGGCCCAGAAGGCGGGGTCGGGATTGCTCACCAGATGCGCCAGGGGGCGCGGCCTTCCAGCCAGAGCTGTTCCAGCGTGCGCTTGTCGCGGAGCGTGTCCATCGGCTGCCAAAAGCCCTCGTGGCGATAGGCCTGCAGCTCGCCCTGCTGGGCAAGGGATTCGAGCGGTTCGCGTTCCCAGACGATCTCGTCGCCGCCGATGCGGTCGATCACGGCGGGGGACAGCACGAAGAAGCCGCCGTTGATCCAGCCGTTGTCGCCCATCGGCTTCTCCTGGAAGCCGCGCACGCTGTCGCCCACCATGTCGAGCGCGCCGAAGCGCCCCGGGGGTCTGACGGCGGTGACGGTGGCGAGCTTGCCGTGGCTCTCGTGGAACTGGACCAGCGCCCGGATGTCGATATCGGCGACGCCGTCGCCATAGGTGAGGCAGAAGGTGTCGGAGCCGATGTAGTCGCGCACGCGCTTCAGCCGGCCGCCGGTCATCGTCTCGTTGCCGGTATCGACCAGCGTGACCTTCCAGTTCTCCACCTTCGACTTGTGCAGCGTCTGGGTGTTGGTCGCCATGTCGAAGGTGACGTCGGCCAGGTGCAGGTAGTAGTTGGCGAAATATTCCTTGATCAGATAGCCCTTGTAGCCGAGGCAGATGATGAACTCGTCGATGCCATAGGCCGAATAGAGCTTCATGATGTGCCAGATGATCGGCATGCCGCCGATCTCGACCATGGGCTTGGGGCGCGTGTCTGTCTCTTCCGCCAGCCGCGTGCCCAGCCCGCCCGCCAGGATGACCGCCTTGGTCGCCATCCGGTTCTACCTGTCCGATTCCGGTTCCGATTGCGGCGGACCATAGTGCGGGCGGGGGTGGGTGGCCAGCGGTCGCGGGGGGCTGCGGTGGGGAGGGGGCTCCCTAGGATTCTGCAACCGTTTGGAAATGCCGCTTTTCCGAATGCTTCAACTGTGCTAGTTTCTGTTTTGTTCTTGGAGCGGAATCATGTCGTCAGCAACGGCAATCGAATGGACCGATGCTACATGGAACCCCGTCACCGGATGCACCAAGATCAGTGCTGGCTGTGACAATTGCTATGCGGAGCGGTTCTCAGAGCGCTTTCGCGGCGTGCCTGGGCACCCCTTCGAGCGAGGCTTTGATCTTCAGCTTCGACCCGAGCGGCTGGATCAGCCGCTCAGGTGGCTCTCATCCAAATTGGTCTTCGTAAACTCGATGAGTGACCTGTTTCACAAACAAGTTCCGTTGAGTTTCGTGGATCGCGTGTTCGAGACAATGGAGCGCGCCAACTGGCACAAATTCCAGGTCCTCACGAAGCGAAGTTCGCGGCTTCGGGATTACATCAACAAGCGGTATCCGTCGTCGGCTGCGCCAGCGCATATCTGGTTAGGTACGTCGATCGAGGATGGGACCAAGAAGTCGCGTGCGAGACATCTGCAATCGGCCAACGCGTCGGTACGTTTTCTGTCGATCGAGCCGCTACTGGGGCCGATCGGAGCCATCGATCTTGCGGACATTCACTGGGTGATAGTTGGCGGCGAAAGTGGGCCGAAGGCTCGACCCATGCAAGTCGAATGGGCTCGGGAGATTAGAGACCAATGCAGCCGCGCTGAGGTGCCGTTCTTTTTCAAGCAATGGGGTGGACTGAGGCCAAAGTCGGGCGGCCGTCTGTTGGATGGGCGAGAGTGGAGCGAATGGCCAGGAGCCAACTCCCAATCTCGGCGCGGCGACCGGGGGAGAAGCAATGGCGCAACCGAAGGAAACAGTCTGGGCGCTTGAACCGCATACGCGTGCGAAGCACGAAATACTAAAGCGGTATCTCCAAGCGTGGATGGTGATCCTTAGTCAGGGCAGGTTCCCTGAGATACTGTATGTCGATGGCTTTGCTGGTCCCGGCGAGTATTCAGGTGGCGAAGCAGGCTCACCGATCATCGCTCTTGAGACGGCCCTGGACTACGAGCCCCCGCTGCAGGCACGCGTGCATTTTCTCTTTGTCGAGCGAGACCGCAGTCGGGCAGAACACCTCCGACGGCTTGTGGAAGCGAGGGCACTTCCGCCGAACTTCTCAGTAGTTATCGAAGAAGGTGCCACCTTCGAAGAAGCTTTCGAGAGGCGATATCTGGAGTTTGTTCGCAACGGGCGACTGATCCCCACATTCGCATTCGTCGATCCATTCGGCTGGAAGGGGGTCCCCTTTAGCCTCATCACCAAGATACTGGCGCATCGTAGCTGTGAGGTTTTCGTCAACTTCATGTACGAGGAGATAAACCGATTCCTCGGTCACCCCGACCAAGTGGGAAATTTTAGAACTTTCTTTGAGACAGACGATTGGAGGCAGTGCATCTCCGAGACTAACCCTCAGCGACGCAACAGGTGTCTGCACGACCTGTATATGAACCAGCTCCTTCGGGAAGCTAAGGCGCGATACGTAAGATCATTCGAGATGTCCAATCAGCGAGATGTCACGGACTACTTTCTTTTCTATGCAACCAACGAGATTCTCGGCCTAAAAAAAATGAAGGAGGCGATGTGGAAGACAGACGAGAGCGGGGAGTTCCGCTTTTCTGATGCTACGGATCCTTCTCAGACAGTTCTCTTCCAGAAAGAACCGAATTACGCGCTTCTCAAGTCCCGTTTGGTACGGGAATTTGCCGGCAAGGAGGTGTCCGTTGCCGACATCGAACGGTATGTTGTGGTCGATACCGCGTTTAGAGAAACTCACTACAAGTCCATTTTGAAGGCTCTCGAAGCCACGGGCGGAGTTTCGCCGGTCAACGTCCCCGTCGGACGAAAGAAGGGCACCTTTGGTGATCCAAGCATGAAGCTCAAGTTCAGCTAGCACGACTGGCCTCCCGCGCCGGCTGGCGGCAGACTGTTGGTAGAACGCTGGCTTGGCGGATCACTGCTGCCGGGCCGACGGCGCAGCATCAGACGGCGTTTTCAGCCCTGCCGCTTTCCTTATGGCTGAGCACCGTTTCGCCGTGCCGGCCATAGCGCCTATCGTCCCGGCGAGGTTGGGGAGAACAGCTTTCGGCGATGCGCGTGGGATCGCCGCTTTCGAGGGTGTAATGAGGGTCGAAGACGAAGGCGTGATCCGCGCGATCGAGCGGATGCAGCGCGATGTGGCCTTGGGCCCGGAGATCTACCGGCCCGGCGAATTCTGGACCGATCTCCTCGCCCGCAACATCGAGATGATCCAGGGCAGCGGCATCGCCAACCTGAAGCGCACGGTCGCCAACAACTACTACAACTGGCTGGTGACCAAGCAGAAGGACCCGCAGTTCCGGAGCGCCTTCGCCTGGCTGCTGCGCCACCCGAGCTTGCGGCCCTTCCTGAACCGCATGGAGGCGGTGAGCGGCCTCAGCACCCAGCGCCGCGACGAGGTCTCCATGACCGGTTCTGCCGCGCGACGCTATCGCTGGTTCTCCGGTATCGCCTGGGAGATCGCCAGGGCCGAGGACCGGGCCGGCCTGACCGAACGGCTGCAGGAGCCCGAGGTGGGCAATCCCATCCGCATTCGCCGCCAGGGGCGGCTGATCTCCCAGGATCTCGCCAATTCCATCATCGAATACAACTTCGTCGCCGCGAACGCCCCGGCGCCGCCGCGGCGGGTGGCGGAACTCGGCGCCGGCTATGGCCGGCTCGCCTATGTGCATGCCGAGGCGGCGCCGGTGACCTACTGCATCTTCGACATCCCGCCGGCGCTGGCGATATCCGAGTGGTACCTGACTTCGACGCTAGGGCCCGAGCGCATCGTCCCCTATGGCGGGGAGCCGGATATCGAGGCGCTGTCGCGGCCGGTGGCGCGGGGCAGGGTGGCCTTCTTCCGCCCCGACCAGCTGGAGCGGTTTCCCGACGGCTGGTTCGATCTCTGCCAGAGCATCAGCACGCTGCCCGAGATGCCGCGGCGGCAGTCCGACCACTACGTTTCGCTGCTGGCGGCCAAATCGGACCGGCACCTGTTCCTGAAGCAGTGGCGCGACTGGCACAACCCGGCCGACGATGCCCACTACACCGAGGAGAGCTATAGCGTGCCGGCGCCGTGGCGGTTGAAGGCGCGGCGGGTGGACCCGGTGCAGACGCAGTTCTTCAACCGGCTGTGGGAGCGGGGTTCGCCCTGAAACGTCGGGGAGCGTTGCGGGAGCGCAACCCCTGTCAGAGCGAGCCCGCGGCGAAGGTGTCGCAGGCGGAGACGGAGCCGGTCTCGAAGCCCCGCTTGAACCAGCGCTGGCGCTGGGCCGAGCTGCCATGGGTGAAGCTTTCCGGCACGACATGGCCCTGCGCCTGCTTCTGCAGCCGGTCGTCGCCGATGGCGGCGGCGGCGTTCAGCGCCTCGTCGATATCGCCGGTCTCGACGATGCCGCGGGTGCGGTCGGCATGATGGGCCCAGACGCCGGCGAAACAGTCGGCCTGCAGTTCCAGGCGCACGGAAAGCGCGTTCGCCTCCGTCCGGGTGCCGCGGGCCTGGGCGGCGCGGACCTTCTCGGAGATGCCGAGCAGGGTCTGCACGTGATGGCCGACCTCATGGGCGATGACATAGGCCTGGGCGAAATCGCCCGGCGCGCGGAAGCGGGCGCGCAGGTCGTCGTAGAAGGAGAGGTCGATGTAGATCTGCCGGTCGGCCGGGCAGTAGAAGGGCCCCGAGGCCGACCCCGCCATGCCGCAGGCGGAGCGGACCGAGCCCCGGAACAGCACCAGCTTCGGGTCCTGGTAGGTGGCGCCGCCGTTGCGGAACAGCGCCCGCCAGGTGTCTTCGGTGTCGGCCAGCACGACCGAGACGAAATCGGCGAGCTTGTCCTCCTCCGGATCGCGGGCGGCCTGGCGCTGGCCCGGCTGTTCGTAGGTGGTGGAGGGGCCGCCGTCGCCGAACAGGATCTCGGTCGGGTCGACGCCGAGGAGCAGCGAGATCACCACGATCGCGGCGATGCCGCCGAGGCCGAGCCCGCCGCGGCCCACCGGCATGCCGCGCCCCATGCGCGGGAAGCCGCCGCCGAAACCGCCACCGCCCTGACTGCGCCGGTCGTCGATGTTGTCGCTTCGCCTGCCGCCGCCCCAGCGCATGGTCGTGCTCCTCGAACCCTCCCGGCCCAACGCGCCTGAGTGGGGCCGCGTTCCTATACCAGCCCGGGCGCCGCTTCGGCGAAGGAGAGGTTCTTGCGCGCCAGCGCGACCAGGAGAGGCGCCGGGGCCCAGCGGTCGCCCATCGCCTTGTGCCAGGCCTCGATCCGGGCCAGGGCCGCCTTGGGGCCGCCCTGCCGGTCGGCCCAGTAGAGAAGGCCGCCGCGGGCGCGCGGGAAACCGAAGCCGTTCAGCCACATCGCGTCGACGTCGCCGGCGCGGGTCGCCACGCCCTCGGCGATGATGCGGCAGGCTTCGTTCACCGAGGCGTAGAGCATGCGGGCCAGCACCTCGTCGTCGGCGATCCGGCGCGGGGTGATGCCGAGTTCCTCGCGCACTTCGGCGATGATGCGATCGGCCTCGGGATCGTCGTGCGGGGTGCGGTCGCCGGCCTCGTAACGGTACCAGCCCATGCCGGTCTTCTGGCCGCGCCGCCCCCGTTCCACCATGCGGTCGGCGATCGGCAGCATGCGATAGGCCGGGTCGGCGGCCTTGCGGCGCTTCCTGTTGGCATAGCTGTTGTCGTGGCCGGAGAGATCGGCGGTGGCGAAGGGGCCCATGCGATAGCCGAAATGCTGCATGACGGCATCGATCTGCCGGGGGCTGGCGCCGTCCTCCACCAGGATGTTCATCTCGGTGATGAAGGGACCGCGGCTGCGGTTGGCGAGGAAGCCGTCGCAATTGCCGCAGACGACGGCGACCTTGTTCATCTGCTTTCCGAGGGCGACGGTGCGGGCGATGGTCTCCTTCGACGTCGCCGCGCCGCGCACGATCTCGAGCAGCTTCATCACATTGGCGGGGGAGAAGAAATGCGCGCCGACGACCGCCTCGGGGCGCTTCGTCGCCGCGGCGATCCGGTCGATGTCGAGGGCGGAGGTGTTGGAGGCGAGGATGGAGCCCGGCTTCATCACCCGGTCGAGGCGGGCGAAAATCTCCCGCTTCAGGTCCATGCTTTCGAACACCGCCTCGATGGTGATGTCGACCTCCGCCAGCGCATCGTCGTCGGCGGCCGGGCCTATCAGGGCGACGCGCCTGTCCATCTCGGCCTGGGCCAGGCTGCCGCGCTTCACCGAGACGGCATAGGTGGCGGCGATGCGGGCCAGCGCCTTGTCGAGCGCGGCCGGATCGGCCTCGCGCAGCTTCACCGGGATGCCGGCATCGGCGAGCGCCATGGCGATGCCCGAGCCCATGACGCCGCCGCCGACCACCGCGGCCGAGGTGACGGCGGCGACGGGCATGTCGGCCGGCATGTCGGGCACGATCGCCGCCTCGCGCTCGACCCGGTTGGCATGGTCCAGGGCGGCCTGGATCTCCGGGTCCTTCGCGATCTGGCTCGACATGGCGTCCTCCCCACGGGTTGTTTGGGCGCCAGATTAGGGCCCGGGTGGTGCCTGTCCACCCGCATGGACCGGCGGGAAGCGATCGGCTATGAAGCGCGCCAAAGCGGGAGACTTGGGCTTGAGCGGATATACGGCGACCTATCTGTCCGAGGCGGTGGAGATCATCGGCCGCCTGGACCGGGGCCAGATCGATGCGATGGTGCGGATCTTGGCCGAGACGCGGGACGCGGGCGGGCGGCTGTTCTTCCTCGGCGTCGGCGGCAGCGCGGGCAACTGCGGCCATGCGGTGAACGATTTCCGCAAGATCGCCGGGATGGAGGCCTATGCGCCGACCGACAACGTCTCGGAACTGACGGCGCGGATCAACGACGACGGCTGGGACAGCGTCTTCGCCAACTGGCTGCTGGGCAGCCGGATCGGGCCGAAGGACACGGTGTTCATCTTCTCGGTCGGCGGCGGCAACCTCGAGAAGAACATCAGCCCGAACCTGGTGCGGGCGCTGGAACTGGCGAAGGCGAAGAGCGCCAGGGTCGTGGGCGTGGTCGGGCGCGACGGCGGCTATACCGCGAAGGTGGCGGATGCCTGCGTGGTGGTGCCGGTGGTGAATCCGGAGACGATCACGCCGCATACGGAAGCCTTCCATGCGGTGGTGTGGCACCTGATCGTGACGCACCCGCTCCTGAAGGCGAACGAGAACAAGTGGGAATCGACCCGCTGAAGCGGGGCTGAGGGGGACGGCCGTGAAGAGAGACTTCCGGATCAAGATCTACATGGACGGGGCCGACATCGAGCCGATGAAGGCCGCCTACAAGGCCGGGACGGTGAAGGGGTTCACGACGAACCCGACGCTGATGCGGAAGTCGGGGATCAGCGACTACGCGGCCTTCGCCAAGGCCGCCATCGCGGCCATCCCGGACCTGCCGATCTCCTTCGAGGTGTTCTCGGACGATTTCGCCTCGATGGAGGCGGAGGCGCGGGTGATCGCGAGCTGGGGCGGCGACACCTTCATCAAGATCCCGATCACCAACACCAAGGGGGAATCGGCGATCCCGCTGATCCGGAAACTGTCGGCGGAAGGGTTTTCGCTGAACGTGACCGCGCTGATGACCATCCCGCAGGTGCGGGCGGTGGCCGGTGCGGTTTCGAAGGACAGCCGGACGATCGTGTCCGTCTTCGCGGGCCGGATCGCGGATGCCGGCATCGACCCGGTGCCGGTGATGCGGGAGGCGAAGGCGCTGCTGGCGGGACTGCCGAAGGCGGAGCTTCTGTGGGCGAGCCCGCGCGAGGTCCTGAACCTGGTTCAGGCGGACGAGATCGGCTGCGAGATCATCACGATCACGGCCGACATCCTGGCCAAGGTCCCGACCCTGGGTAAGGATCTCGACCAGTTCTCGCTGGAGACGGTGAAGATGTTCTACAACGACGCCAAGGTCGCCGGCTTCAGGTTGATCTGACGGACGGATCGTCCAGGGCGCGCAGGAAGTCGCGTCCGATCCGGGAGGCGGCGCCGAAGCTGTAGTGGCCGCGCCGGAAGAGGGCACGGAAAGCGGCCTGCCTCGCCTCGTCCTCGGCCGAATAGGCCGCGGTGCCGGCGAGACGGTCCAGCATCTCGAGGCAGAGGGCGAGAATCTCCTCCGGCGTGTTGTCGACCACCCGCAGCCCGTCCTGCTCGTACTGCCAGGTGTAGCGATAGTTCGAGGCAGGTCCGGCGAAGAGCGGGCCGAGCGGCAGGCGCTCGTCCCCGCGGACCAGCATCTTCGGGATGGCGATGTCGTTCACGCCGAAGCCGTAGGTGGCCGAGAGCGGCCCCTGGTTGGCGAGGGCGGAAGGCCGGCCGAAAGCGCTCGCCAGAATGTAGAGGCCGGAGGAATTGCCGAGCAGGAAGCGGCATTCGGCGCAGAGGAAGATGTCCATCGCCGCGCTCTTGTACGGCGAGAGCGCGTAGTCGATGACGCCGGGCGTGGGCGGCAGCGGGCGCATCGTCGGGTCGCCCATGCGGATGCACCAGCCGCCCGCGGCGGTGATCGCCCGCATGGCCGGCAGGTAGTCGGTGATGGCGGAATTGCGGTAGCTGTGCAGGTGCTCGTCGCCCGGCGAATAGCCGCCCTCGCGCGAATGCACGCAGACGAACCAGGCACTTTCCGGAACGCCCATGCGGGCGAGCGTCGCCCGGCCGGCCGCGCGCTCGGCCTCCGTCAGGGTCAGGATCGGGGCGCGCGCACCCCAGCGCGCATAGGTGGCATAGGCTTCGGCCGTGTCGTTCAGCGCGACCGCATAGGGCGCGAGGTCGCGGCGGACGAAGCCGAGCAGGAGGAAGGGACGCAGGAGCGCCACCGCCAGGGGATACTGGACGACGGTGAACCGCGCCTTCCAATGGTCGAGCAGGGCCTGGTTTGCGACGTCCTCCCGGGTGAGGGCGATGACGGCGATCTCGCGCCGCCCGTCCATGATCCGGTCCTTCAGGTAGCAGTCGGGTTCCAGTACCAGATGACCGATGCGCTGGGGCACCGAGATGCGGATGAACCTGATGCGCAGCGCCCAGGCGATCACGGCCGGCAAGGCATAGAGCAGCCGGAGCGCGGCCCGGCGCAACGGGGCCTTCTGCCGCTTCGGCGGCAGTCGGGCGGGAGCAGGGGCGGCGGTATCCGTCATCTGCCGGGGCTTTTAGCGAACAAGAGGTATGATGGGCCAACAGGATTCGCTCATTCCAGGCAGTTTCATGACCCCGCCCGTGATCGGCTATGCCGGGCTCACCCATCTCGGCCTCTGTTCCGCCATCGGTGCGGCGAGCAGGGGTTTTCCCGTCATCGCCTATTGCGAGGATGCGGATTTGGTCGGGCGCATCGCCGACGGCAGCCTGCCGGTGGTGGAACCGGGGCTGGATGCCGCCTTCGCCGAGCATCGCGCGCGCCTCTCCTTCACCGCCGACGCGGCGCGCCTCGCGACCTGCGACGTGGTCTATGTCGCGGTCGACGTTCCGACCGATGACGAGGGCCGGAGCGACCTCGCCGCGATCGAGGCGATGCTGGCGCGGATCACCGCACATTTGAGCGCGAGTGCGATCCTGGTGGTGCTGAGCCAGGTGCCGCCGGGTTTCACGCGGACGGTTGGGTTCGATCCGGCGCGTCGCTTCTATCAGGTGGAGACGCTGATCTTCGGGCGCGCGCTGGAACGGGCCACCCTGCCGGAACGCTTCATCATCGGCTGCCCCGACCCGGCCGCGCCGCTGCCGGCCGCCTATCGGACCTTCCTGGAGGGGTTCGGCTGCCCGCTGCTGGCGATGCGTTACGAAAGCGCCGAACTGGCCAAGATCGCCATCAATTGCTTCCTGGTGGCGAGCGTATCGACCACCAACACCCTGGCCGAGCTCTGCGAACGCATCGATGCGGACTGGGCGGAGATCGCCCCCGCGCTGAGGCTCGACGCGCGCATAGGCCCTTCGGCCTATCTCACCCCCGGCCTCGGGATCGCGGGCGGCAACCTCGAGCGCGACCTGGCGACCGTGATCCGATTCGGGGAGCGCAAGGGCAGCCATACCGGCGTGATCGGCTCCTATCTCGACAACAGCCGGCACATGAAGGACTGGGCCTACCGCACGTTGAAGCGGGCGGTGCTGGACGGGGTGAAGGCGCCCCGTATCGGCATCCTGGGCCTAGCCTACAAGCAGGATACGCATTCGACGAAGAACAGCCCGTCCCTGGCGCTGATCGCGCAACTCGGCGGCGTGGCGCTCGCCGTGCACGATCCGGTCGTGCCGGCCTCGGTCGCGCCCGGGGCCAGGGCGGCGAGAACGGCGGAGGACGTGGCGGAGGGCGCGGATGCCGTGGCGCTGATGACGCCCTGGGCCGTCTATCGCGACATCGATCCGGCGGCGCTGGCCAGGCGCATGAAGGGCCGCGTCGTCGTCGATCCCTATCGCCTGCTGGACCCGCGCGCTGTTGCCGCCGCCGGCCTGTCGCTCTATTCGATCGGGCGAGCGCCCATTGCGTCCTGAAGGAGGCGATCATTCTCACCCATACCCGTAGTCCCGCGGCGCTACCGCAGCGCACCGTGGTCATCGGCGCCCGTGGTTTCGTCGGCCGTGCCGTGGCCGACCTCGTCCAGGCGAGGGGCGGTGCGGTCCTGCGGCTCACCCGCGACGAAATCGACCTCAACAGCGACTCGGCGGCGGATGCCCTCGCCGCCAGGCTGCAGCCGAAGGACTGTGTGGTGATCGCGGCGGTGAAAGTACCGTGCAAGACGCCGGACATGGTGGTGTCGAACCTCGCCATGCTGGCCAGGATCGCCAGTGCGTTGCAACGGCAGCCTGTCGATCATGTCGTCTATGTCAGTTCCGACGCGGTCTATGCCGACAGCGACAAGCCGCTGACGGAGGACTCCTTCAGGGGGCCGGACAATCTGTATGGGATCATGCAGGTGACGCGCGAACTGATGCTGCGCGAAGTCGTGCCGGCGTCCAACCTGACCTTCGTGCGTCCCACGATGATCTATGGCGCGGCCGATCCCCATGGCGGATATGGCCCGAATTCCTTTCGCAGGCTCGCCGCGGAGGGGCGCGACATTACGTTGTTCGGGGAGGGTGAGGAGCGGCGCGACCACGTCTTGATCGACGACGTGGCGGAGATCATCGCCCGGATCGCCTTTCAGCGGTCGACCGGCGCGATCAACGTCGCGTCGGGCAACGTGCATTCCTTCCGTGCGATTGCCGAGAAGGTGGTGGCGTTGCATGGGAACAAGGTCAGGGTGCTGGGATCCAAGCGGAACGGTCCGATGCCGCATGGCGGCTATCGGCCCTTCGACACCAGCGCCATCGAACAGGCTTTCCCGGACATGAGGATGACGCAGCTCATGGAGGGGATCGAAAACGTGCATCGGGGATCGACCCGCTGAGGCCATGGCCTTCCTCGACCTTCTCGCGAAGCTGCCGAAGAGCCGGCGCAACATCACCGCCCGGGCGACCGCCAAGACGCCCGAGCTGGTGGCGCGGTCGATGCAGTTCGGCTTCGACTATTTCGACGGCAGCCGTGACCACGGCTATGGGGGGTACCGCTACGATGGCCGCTGGGTTCCGGTCGCGGCGGATATCGTTGCGCATTATGGGCTGAAGCCGGGGCAACGGGTACTGGATGTCGGCTGTGCCAAGGGGTTCCTGGTGAAGGACCTGATGGGGGCCTGTCCGGGACTCGAGGTCGTGGGGCTGGACATCTCCCACTATGCGCTGACCCAGGCGGAGGCCGAGGCGCGGGGCCGGCTGGTCAGGGGATCCTGCGACGCGCTGCCCTTCGCCGACGCCTCGTTCGATCTCGTGATCGGGCTTGACGTCATCCACAATCTGGATCGGGCCGGGGTGATCCGGTCTCTCAAGGAATTCGACCGGGTAAGCCGGGGGCCGAGCTTCATCCGCGTGGACAGCTATCACAGCGAGGAAGAGCGCGCGGTCTTCGTGGATTGGGTGCTGACGGCCAGGTTTCACGACTATCCGGCCGGTTGGGAGGCGGTTTTCGCCGAGGCGGGGTTTCGCGGCGATTGGACATGGACGATCATCGCGGCCTAAAAGGTCGCCAGATCGAACGGACAGGTGCTGGATTGAGCAAGAAATGGGTCATTCTGGGCGGCGGCGGTTCCTTCGGCATCCATACCGCCTTCTGGCTGCTGGACCATGCCGATCCCAAGAAGGTCATCGGTGTCGGGCGCAATCTGCTGCGCCCGGGCCCATTCTCGCTCGGGATCGAGAAGCGCAAGGGGTTCGAGTACCACGCCCGCCACGTCACGCATGAACTCGACCTCCTGCTCGAACTGCTGGACAAGGAGCGGCCCGAGATCATCGTGAACTACGCCGCGCAGGGAGAGGGCGCGGTGAGCTGGAAGAACTCCTGGCGCTTCTTCGAGACCAACTCCATGGCGCTGGCGCGGCTTTGCGAGGAGCTGATGAAGCGGGACTACCTGGAGCGCTTCATCCATATCGGCACTTCGGAGATGTACGGCTCCGTGGACGCCCCCGCGACCGAGGACACGCCGATCAAGCCGTCCTCGCCCTATGCCGCCTCGAAGGTGGCCTTCGACATGTACCTGATGTCGGTGCACAAGTTCCTGAAGTTCCCGATGAACGTGATCAGGCCATCGAACGCCTATTGTCCGGGTCAGCTTCTGCATCGCGTCATCCCGAAGGCGGTGCTGCTGGGGCTGAAGGGCGAGAAGCTGCCTCTGCATGGCGGAGGCCGGGCCGAGAAGTCCTATATCCATGCCCGGGACCTGGGACGCGCCATCCAGCTGGTGGGAGAGAAGGCGCCGCTCGGCACGATCTACAATGCCGGTCCGGCCGAACCCACCTCGATCCGCCGCGTCGTCGAACTGACGGCGGCAGCGCTCGGCATTCCCTTCGAGCAGCTC